>OGLE01000066.1_pt1 | contig 89185 bp, 109 predicted proteins | sample 1572671 | NCBI WGS metagenome assembly OGLE01 (sample SAMEA2581923, study PRJEB24529) | metagenome | biome: Human gut stool | place: China | collected 2011 | reverse complement strand
GCCCGATGCAGGCACATCTATCTGCAACGCAACTGGAAGGACAGCCGTGGAGCGAGGATTGAATACAAGGTGGCAAAGTTCCTCCGTATTCAGATATGGTATCAGGACAATCCATGTTGCGAGAAATAGATCCCATTTTCAACCTGTATAACAATGGATCCGTGCAAATGCGCAGTTGGGTGCATTCATATATTTTCCCTTTCTATAATTTGACAAATATCAAAAGGGGGTTCGAATCCCCGGCACGGAACACCTTAAAAATAAGACGATGACCTTAGACAATAAAATTAAATACTCCATAGACCTGCTGCAAAAGAGTGAGAAGATAGCACTCAAGATGGACCCTGAAAACGGTTTCTATCTGGCTTTCTCAGGAGGTAAGGATTCACAGGCTCTTTACCATATAGCAAAAATGGCTGGAGTTAAGTTCAAGGCTCACATGAATCTTACCAGTGTAGATTCGCCGGAAGTAATCAGATTTGTAAAGAAGAATTATCCCGATGTAGAACTTATAAAACCAAAGATGAGTATCTACGATATGGCATTGAAGAAACACATGCTGCCTACAAGAGTAATGCGGTGGTGCTGTGCGGAATATAAAGAAATGTCAGGTGGAGGTAAGGTTACACTCATTGGAATACGCAATCAGGAATCAGCCCGTCGTTCAAAGAGGAAGGAAGCTTCTACACAGATTAAAGGCACTCGTACTGACGAGACTTTCGACCAATGGAGCGAGCATAAGGAAAAGATGGTGGCCTGTGTGAGCGGTAAAGACAAGATACTTATTTCTCCTATCATAAACTGGAGCGAGCAGGACGTATGGAAGTTCCTTAACTCAAACAATATACCTCATTGCTCGATGTATGACGAGGGTTACAAGCGAATAGGCTGCATACTCTGTCCGATGTCGAACAGGAAACAGAAGATACGCGACTGCAAGCGGTTTCCACACGTCCGTGAGAAATGGATTCAGACCATACAGAAACTTATTGATGCAGGCTATATAAACCATAATTTCGACGATGCGGAGTTCGGTTTCAACTGGTGGATAAGCGGGAAAAGCTTCGACGAGTTTTATGCAGACGAGGTGCTGCAGATGAAATTGGATTTTAAAGATTAAACATAACGATATGATAAACAAATGTACTTTCATCGGTAATCTGGGCAGAGATCCAGATCTGAAACAGACTGAATCGGGCCATAAGGTTACAAGCTTCTCTATTGCCTGTACCCGAAGGTTCAAGAACAAACAGACAGGCGAAACCAAAGAGGAAACGGAATGGGTGCCTGTCGTAGCATGGGACACTCTGGCAGAAATGATCTGCAAGTATGCTCACAAGGGCAGTCAGGTATATGTGGAAGGAGAGTTCCGCACCCGCAGCTACGAATCTGAAGGAAGCGGAGAAAAACGATATGTATCCGAGATTTGGGCGAAGGACTTCAAGATGTTAGGACGCAAGTCGGAAGGTGTTCCTCTGCCATCGTCACCGGACGGAACAGCACCTATATCAGCACAGGCAGGCACAACGCAAACAGCACCAACATACAGTAATCATACCGCATCGAGCCAGCCACAGCAAGGCACACTGAATCTTGGGAATGACAATAGCGACGATTTACCATTCTAATAAATTTATTTTATGAACAACATTATTACAAACCGGGCAGGTGGGCAAGAGCATATGCAAATGATTTCGCCTATCTGTTCACTTAACAAATTTAAAACAGTTGGCAGCCCATTATCATTATCTGGAAGTAATCAACATAGGATGATAGCTGCTAAAGGAGCGTACAACAGAGCAACCATTACACCTATTAATAGAGCTATAGGCGCAGACATGATAAATGTGCATAAGATAATGGTAGAAATGATGTTAACCAATCTTGTGAACAAATATATTTACTCTGCCGTATCGCAATTCGAGGAACATAACATGATGCGGCATAACATAAAACGACTTGCTAATATACTACTTGAAAACACAACAGACCTTATAAAAAAATGCAAGCCGCACGACAGGAATCAAGTTAAAATATACACTGAAGACATATTTCCAATACTGTCATTAAAATATTACGAGACCAACGGTTCGCTGGCATCATACCTGCAGACCATGTTCTACAACGAATACAAGGACAAGTTCGACAAGATATATTCCCTTACATATAATATGTTGATGGACGTACAGGTAAAACATCCTTCAATAGTAGCTGACCTGGAAATGGTCGTCATGTTGTGTCTCACAATCATAGACTATGATGAAGCAATGACGGCACAGATTGTATATCTAACATCTGACATTGACAAGAGCCAAGCTCCGAGAATTAATCAGAACAATAGAATAATAGGTGCGTCAAACGAGCTGATACGTCAGCTTATAGGCATAATACCATTGCCGGAAGAAGGCAGTAATAAAGTTAGGGAACTTACAAAAGAGATACAGGAAAGTCTGGTACAGTCCGAAATGTGGAATCTGACAAAATCTGCCATAAGTGCCATGAGGATGGACTATATAGAATATGTCATGGCCGATTTATGTATTAGGTTTAAGACAAAACAATCCATCCAATTAAAGGAATACAGAATGCTTTTCCTTCGTCTTGGAAGTAAGAAAAGAGTCAGAAAGTTCTTTAAGGAATTAGGGGATGTATGTTTGCCAGAGGGTGATTATGATATTCTTGACGTTATGGATTTATTACCATTATCGGCAGGAATCGGAGAAAATGAAACTGCTATAACTACCTTTCGTCGTCTAAGCCTGGAGGACAAGATAAAAATCAATCCTGAAACTTATAAAGAAATAGAATACAGAAACCTCAGACGCGAAGTCTATCGTAACGGACCTCTGCCAATGTTTATCCTCAAATACCTGTATTATAAATTGAAGTCCAAAAAAGCTATTACAGGCTATCTGAAGAAGGTAGGCGAGGAAGTCATGGCGAGTACAATAGAAGAATTAAAGTCAATCAAGACAGACTCTCTTAAAATCAAACCCAATAAACGCCATATCATAGTTATGGGACCGGCACTCCGTTTCCTGTATCTGTACAGAAAATACACACGTGAACAGTTTGCAGAGATATTAGGATTCAAAGTGGAACATTTGAAAAGCATGGAAGCCATAATGGGTTTATCCATATCGACAGAGTATGATATGAAAAAAGCGAAAGAATATCTATACGATATGTCGAAAAGATTGTGTATTGATCCACGCTTTATATGGTTCAGTATGCTTGAAGAGACGGACGAGGAATGCGAAAAAGGTATGGCCATTCCACCTGTGTTTGATAAAGTAATGGAAATGATTACTCCCAAAGAGAAGGCTACAAATAAAAGTAAAACTAAATAATAATATTATGCAGGAAACAAATAAACCGACAGACAGCGTTACACTCTTTGTAGAAGAACTTGAGAATCTTTACACATACGATCTTAGGGCAGGAGGATATAATAAGATACTACCGGAAAGGATAGTAAATATGTATTCGGAATGTTTCAAGAAAGAAACATCTGATGCAGACCGTATAGAATATCTTCGCCATATAACAAGTATGGCAAGACACTGCTATGGGGATTATTCAGAAGGGAATCTATTTATGTGCGAAATCAGCAATCTCCAGATAGAAACCTATCGCAAGAAAAATGCCGACTATGGCGACAGCTTCAAGAAATCTATGGACGAGGACGGCATTTTGGTAGCAAAAATCCGTATTGGTGACAAAATACGACGGATAGAATCCTTGTTAAAGAAGGGTGGGGAAGGTCAGGTGAAAGACGAGAAACTGCAAGACACATTCCTCGACCTCGCCAACTATTGCGTGATGACTATCCTCTGGCTAAAAGGCCAAAATCAATAATATACAACCAACATAAAATTTTATAACAATGGGAAGTAATATCAGTAGAGACCATATCGCTATGGAGGCAATGAAGATACTAATGGAGAAAAATGTAACAGTATCTTTGACATTAAAGAACAGAATAAGAAGATTTTTTGGAATGAGTTATAAATCGGTAACAGCATTTGACAAAAAAGCTCTGGTTAAATTATCTTACGAAGTTGCCGATGCAATGATAGCACAACGCGAAAAAATAGGGGAGGATAAATTATGATGCATGTATGGTTTGAAGGGAAAATCCGATACGAGAAGATAGCGGAAAACGGAATGAACAAGAAGGTTACAGAACCTTACCTGGTAGATGCTCTCAGCTTTACAGAAGCCGAAGCACGACTGATAGAAGAAATGACTCCGTTCATACAGGGAGAGTTCACTGTGTCGGACATTAAGAGAGTGAACTATTCAGAAGTATTCCCCTCGGAAGCAGAGGAAGCCGACAAGTGGTACAAATGCAAGCTCATGTTTATCACAGTTGACGAAAAATCAGGAGCAGAGAAGAAGACTACAACGCATATACTGGTACAGGCTGCCGACTTCCGCGATGCAGTGAAACGTCTGGACGAGTGCATGAAAGGAACTATGGCCGATTACGAGATAGCTCAAATCACTGAGACAGCTATCATGGATGTTTATCCGTATAATGCGGAAGCCGATGCTGATCCTGAATTTGAGGACTACGATTATGAGAAGTTGTCTTCGGCAGCACGTATTTGTCATAATCTCGGCATAAACGATAAAGCACTGGGTGGAAAAGCAATAAGCAGTGAACCAATACATGTACTGGACTGCAACTATGGTTTCGGTTCAGGCATAAAGCTAATCAGACAACTTATTCATAAAGGTGTGCTGAAACGTACAAAAGATGCTATCGTGGTAATTGACAAGCCTCTTGAATCATTCGATTGGTACATTAAACAGGAAGACAGTAATGAAAAGCGAGTGGAATAAGGACTTGGATATTCCGGTGGAGGTATTATTCAAGTACCTCTGCCGGGATTATCGAATAGAAAAGGCACTATGTAAGGAACTTGAAGCCGAAATATCCAGACTTAAATCGGAATTGAATTACGCTCAAAACAACATTGCACCAATAGCAAAGCTGCAGAAAAAATTTGAAGCTCTCAAACAGTTTTCTCGTGAGCAGGAAGAAACCATTAAGCGACGTAATAACACTATCTCACAGCTTAGAGAAAGCAATGAGCAACTGAGAATGAGACTTGAAAAATACGAGGAAGTATAAACATATCTACCTATGGGAGTTAAACACAAATATGAATACACAGAAAAAAGCATACAGGCAGGACTCCGAAACCTTATGTCGTCGGCAGAATTTTTCCTTTGCAACATGTATGTCTTTACATGGGAGAGTGATGTACTTATCCTCACAAAATCTCATTACTGGTATGAGATAGAGATAAAGGTTTCAAGGGCTGATTTCAAAAATGACCTGAAGCATAAATCCAAAAAACATAATACGCTATCCGATGCAGACGCCACCGACAAGCCGAACTACTTCTACTATGCCGTTCCGGAAGGACTGATTTCTGCCGAAGAAGTTCCTCCATACGCAGGTCTTATCTATATGCATGGTTCACGTCCGGAGATAGTAAAGCTACCTCAAAAGCTGCATAACGAAAAGATGCGTACCGACCGCATAGGCTTCACACTTGTAAGTAAGTTTTATCACCACATGGAAGTGGCGAAGAATCAATATGAAAGGGCAAAGAGAGAAGCGGAAAACCTTCGTGCTCCATATCGCAAAGGATATCGCGAAGGAATGATAAAAGCAATGGATATCGCCCTACAGAAAGCTCGCATTATGTGTCCGTACCATAAAGAGATAGACGAAAGGAAATTCTATTGTGAGAAACAGCAGAAGGAGTTCAGGTACTTCTGTCATGGTGAATGTGGATTGCTTGATAAACTACAAGATGAAATGGAAAAATCGCTAAAGATTGGAGCTTATGTGGAACAAAAATAAAGCATTAATAGAATGGTTGCGTGAAAGACATAGAGAGATGCGATGTGAGGACCTTAACAGAAAGCTGCAGCCCGGTATGCTGACATACCTGGATGACGATATCTATTCGCAAATTGTCTCCCTGAAAGATACTCCCAAAAAGGAAGTGAACGAAAATGACATAGCCGAAGCTATCCGTACTATCGCTGATGGAATGGGTATTCCGGTAGGAGAGATTGTATTGTCGTTAAAACGGCTACAAAGGGATAGGGTAGCCGAAGACATACGGAATATATCATTGGATACAGGCATTCCAGAGAGTGAAGTCGAAATGCAATTTCTCATACCCCAATTGGAGAAAGCTGCAAAAGAAATGAACAGCATGGCACAATCTTTCGCCGATGCAACAAAAATGTTACAGGCTGCAACTTTGGGATATAAAAACGCGGATGACATCATTCAGAACTTCGGCAAGGATTTAGGTAAAGGAGTGGAATATATCTTAACAAAAGATATGGCTGAAAGACTGAAAGTACAATTATGCAATCCGGCAAAGGTCTATTTCAGCAAAGAACCGTTAGAAATAGGGCCGTGTTCTGATGAAGCGTTCAATGCAAAGCAAGTCTTTGCAGATACTTCCACGCGTGATAGTGTTACAACATACAGATTAGAAATAAACGGAAGGCTTGTTAAAATTCAATCTTACTCAGATAATGCAGCTCTTCTAAGAGATATTCAAAACGATCCATTTTTAGGAGCAATTTCCAGGTTGCCTCGAACCGAGTTATGTAGAGACGATTTGTTTGAAATAAGAGAACGCATGAGAACAATGTCGGCTTACGATACACGACATTCCTCACACCACACTCCTTTCTATTTTATGATATTCGGTCAGAGCCGTTTCGTACCCAGAAAGAACGGCGGAAAAGACCATACAAAGTTTAACCGAAATGTGCGTCCAAAGGGTACACACTCACATTTCAAATTTTACAGATAAAGAAATGATACGATTGTTATATATTGATTTGTTTTGCGGAGCCGGAGGAACATCAACCGGAGTAGAATCAGCTTCATGTTTCAATGAACCGTGTGCAAAGGTTATAGCCTGTGTCAATCACGATGCAAATGCCATAGCCAGCCATGCGGCCAACCATCCGGACGCACTTCATTTCACCGAGGATATCCGGACACTCGATCTTACAGACCTGATTGCTCACGTAGAGAAAATGAAACTCTTATACCCTGATGCCTACGTTGTTCTATGGGCTTCACTGGAATGTACAAATTTCAGCAAGGCGAAGGGCGGTCAGCCTCGTGATGCAGACAGCAGGACGCTTGCAGAACATCTTTTCCGCTACATTGAGGGCATAAACCCAGACTATATTCAGATAGAGAACGTAGAAGAATTTATGTCATGGGGAGATATGGACGAAAAAGGCAAGCCGCTCAGCAAGGATAAAGGTCGTTGCTATGAGTTATGGAAAAGAAACGTAATGCGCTATGGCTATGATTTCGACTGGCGTATTCTCAATGCAGCCGATTACGGAGCATATACCACGCGCAAAAGATTCTTCGGGATATTCGCAAAGCATAATCTGCCATTCGCATTCCCTGAACCTACACACTGCAAGGACGGTAAGAAAGATATGTTTGGAGGCCTTCAAAGCTGGAAGCCGGTAAAAGAAGTTCTTGATTTTTCAGATGAAGGAGAAAGTATCTTCTGCCGCAAAAAGCCTTTGGCCGAAAAGACTCTGGAACGTATCTATGCCGGACTGATAAAATTTGTGGCTGGTGGTAAGGATGCATTCATTGTAAAATATAATTCGATGAACAGGAATGGCAAATACCAGGCACCAAGTATTGATGAACCTTGTCCCACAGTAGCTACACAAGGCAGACTTGCACTTGCAAAAGTGAACTTTCTGTCCAAGCAGTTCAGCGGTCATCCGGAAAGTAAGAATATTTCAGTGGACGAACCTGCCGGTACTATCACATGCAAGGATCATCATGCCTTTGTGTCAGCATACTATGGTAACGGACAAAACCATTCGGTAGAACATCCTGCACCGACTGTTACGACAAAAGACCACCTGGCACTGATTAATTATGTGTTTATTGATAATCAGTATGGCACAGGGAAACCTACATCTATCGAAAAGCCGGTAGGCACTGTAACAACAGTTCCTAAGTTTAATATGGTAAGCTGCAAGCCTTGGATAATGAATACAGCTTTCTCAAATGTAGGCAGCAGCATAGAGCAGCCGTCGCAAGTAATCACAGCCAACCGCAAATGGCACTACCTTATGAATCCGCAGTTTGCCAGCGCAGGTGGCTCGGTAGATAACCCATGCTTTACATTGATAGCAAGAATGGACAAGATGCCTCCATACCTGGTAGAAGCTGAAGGCGGTTTCGGAATAAAGCTAAACGACGATGACAGCCCGATGACAGTTCTAATCAAAGAGTTTATGGCTATGTACGGCATCATAGATATAAAGATGCGTATGCTCCGTATCTCTGAACTTAAAAAGATTATGGGATTTCCGGAAGATTATAAACTCATCGGTACACAGGCAGACCAGAAGAAGTTTATCGGTAATGCCGTAGAGGTAAATATGGCCCGTGTGTTGTGTGAAGCATTGTGTTATAAACTGGATTATATAAAGAGAAAAACAGCATAGTATTATGGAAGAATTTACAGACAAGGTTATAATCGATCGGTCCAAGCTTCAAGATATGGAAGCAGAACTGGCTATGTATAGAAGCAAGGGTTACGAGGTAGAAAAAAAGAACCTAATCAATCGTATAAAGAAACTTCAGGATATTATATCTGACTATAAATATAAAGAAGAGAATATTAAATATACAAAACAAGTTTTAAAAGACCAAAGATCTAAAATAACTGAGCTTGAAAATGAATTAGAATACCGTGAAAACAAAGAGTCTTCTAATCGTGCGGATGCAGTAAAACAAGCTAAGAAAATCAAGGAACTTGAGACACAGATTGAGAATCTTTTATATGAAAATAAGCTACTTCGCAAGTACCGATTCCACTTCTGGAAGCGGTTTAAAAATAATTAAATAATACTAATTATGTTTAATTCATTAAAAACACACAGAATATGGAAGAGATAAAACTATATTCCGGACAGACGGTTGAAGACGCATTCCGACAAATGAGAGACTATAAGAAAAGAACTGGCGAAGATTGTTTTGTAAAGTTCAATCATAAAACTCTTTATTCCTATGATAGCAAAAGTACCTGTTATATAAAACTTACCGGTATGAGCAAAAAGAAATATGACAAAAACATCAAAGAAGATCTTCGAAAAATTAAAAAGAAGGAAAGGAAATTTATGTCTCGCATTCCTAAACTCATTAAAGAATATAAGAAGAAAGCTCGCGGCATTATAGCCGAGGAATATCTTGAAGTATGGGATAATGCTGTGCCTATAAGATTGAAAGATTTATATCACGGTTGGGACTTGAAATGTATGCTTGAACTCGTTCAGGTTCTTAACAGAGAAGAACCGGAGGAAGACAGGTTCAAAGCCTGCAAAGAAATTTTGGAAAGTCAGAGCCATAGCGGATGCAGCTATTACCTCGTTTCTAAAAGTATGGCATCTATTCATAAGGATGGCGTAAAGTTTGTTGAATATTTGAAAAACAACGCATGACACAAAAAGGAATTAAAGAAGCATTAGAGGACGAGTTTCTTGATCTGACTCGCTGGGCAAACAATATGATCCAGCAGTTCAGGAGCAACTACGAAACTCAGCATGTATGGCCGGGAGGTTTTCCCGGACCGTACATCGGCTACCGTAATACTCCGGCGGCAAAGAAAAGTACAGGTCAAAGTTACAGGCGCATGTACGCAAAAGTATTCAACGGTGCTAATGGTGATACAAAGAAAATATCCTTCTTCTTCAACTACTACCTGTATTTCGTAGATATGGGTGTCGGAGCAGGACAGCCTATTGAACTTGTAGACAGAGGTAAGGACGCCCGATACAATCAGCTATACCAGACATGGAAGGAACAGGGTGACCGTCAGTCACGTCCATTGCTTGCAATGGAGGTGCGCCATCAGCTCCGGCGACTTGAAGTCCTGGTTTCATCATTCTATCAGGAGTTTGTAGAGAATGGAGTGCTTGTTTCCTTCTATGATAAGATAGACCGCAGTAATTATAAAATCAGAATGAAATAATTAAACATAATTGTATGATAGACTTTAAAGACGTAATCGAAGAATGGGCAGTTAAGTACAAACCCATGCAGCACACTCCAGAAAAGACCGGCAATAACAAAAGATTTTTTCTTTTTGACAATATCGTAAGCATACCTAATATAGTTGCCAAACTTCCAAAAACCCAGTCGCCATGTGTGGGATATGAGCTTTCACAGGAAGGCAGTATCAAGGGCGGAAAGATAAAGCCTACTCATGTGGTTTATTTCATGGTGAAGGCAGACAACAATATAGCTACCGACAAGGAGGTAAGTTACGAAGCAACGAGAGAAGCCGTGATGCACATGAAGAAGTTTATTGCCTGGATTAGAACTCAGCAGGAAACACGTAAGGAATTGGCTAATATTAATGTGGAGACAGAGGATATCCACTACTCTACCTACGGACCGTTCCTTAATAACTGGTATGCTATATTCATTGAGTTGTCTGACGTACAGACGTTCGATATATGTATTGATAAGAATGATTATATAGAGGAAGAGGAAACACAGGATTAAATACTTATTTTATTAATAAAAAACATGGAAGTAGCAGAGCTGAAATCGTTACTGAAAAAACTGAAACAGATCAGACTTTTATGCAGCATTTAATATTAAACTCTATGATGAGAAATGCATAGACCCTAACCGCCCGAATGGGCGGTTTTTTTATTTCTTACTGAGTTCAATAAGCCTGTGCTTTATAGAATCCAACATTTTTAGGCTACTCAGTACAGTATTCCTTTCATTCACATCACTGCCTGCAGCACTCAGATATTGCTTGTTCCCGTCTATCAGAATATTAAGGAAGTCTATCATGTCCGCATCAGTCGGCCTATCCCCTACCTTAATCTGCGAGCTTTCCACATACAGGCTCTCTGCCTTCTTCATTAGGGTGCGGATTAAAGCATCGTTAGGATTATTGCCTATGATACGTTTTATTTCAATCCTCAGACTGATACCGTTGTTCGGCTTGCCTATGCGTGTGCGTTCCTTCACACCTTCCGGCTCGTCCGTGTAATTAATCTTTGCTATGAAACCATTGTCTATGTCGGTGCAACATACGAAGTCACACTCCCCTATTCCGTGTTCTCTGTTCTTGTCAAATACGAACAGTGGTATTTCTCTTTTTCCCATGTCTTTCAGGTTTTACAATCTCAGCTATGTCATTTCTTTCTTCGTTCTCCCAGAGCCTTTTAAAATAGAAGGTATGGCTCTCCTCCCCTATCTTAACCGTTACATGACGGTCGGATTCTTTTTTCGATGGTACTACCTTCCATCGTGCTTTCCCCAAAAAGTATTCGTATATGCCCTGCCCTATTCTATTGGTAGGAGCACCTATGGCATACCACACAGCTAACATTTCCCAATCATACCCCGTAGATTCAAGATCAAAAACAGAAGGGTGGCATGTCCCCTGGAAACCTGTTCTGTATTTCCAACCAGGATAAACTATCAAGAATGAATAAGGAGTAGATTTTGGAGAATAAGAAAGCCTTTTATTGGTACCCATTACAATCCTCCCAACATTGTCATGTATCAAATCCTGATACAAGTTGCCATCCAGGTCTTCACTTTGGAGATATCGTACAATTTCGTCTGAATGCGAAGTCTTATACACAGGTATATCTTTTTTTAATAATCGAAATTTCATAACCGTAAGTTTTTAATGTTTATCCTATTTTATAATTTAGTTCCGTAAGTTCTCCATAAGTATCCTTAACCGAGCTTCTGATATCTTCAAGATAATTGTCTTCAAGATACTCATATATAAAGGGATTCGGTATCATAACTGTAAGATTATTTTCTGAATGTGAGTCAAGTTTGAGACAAGCAAACCATGTATCAAAAACAGCCTTTCCTACCCTATCCTTTATTGTTGCTAGGAATTTTTCCCACCTATCAGAATCTTCTATGGAAATTTCATGAATCTGCGGATTTTCATGTTCTGTATCGGCAGCAGGAAATATTTCTAACTGTTGTGGTACGTTCTTTATTTCGTCCACCTTTGGATCATGTTCTTCCAGCCAGTTTTTCATCAGTACCCATGCAAATGAACACTCATTCTCTATGTCATTACGTTTCTCAAGCAATTTGGCAATGCGTTCTGTCTCCTTTATGAAGCCTACACGTTGTTCAGGAAGGAGTCGTGCCCTTATCTTACGGATATTAGCAGGAGTCTGGCGAAGTGCAGATCTTAGATAACTTTCAAGTTCGGCATCCTCTTTTTTGCGTTCCTTTATCTTTTGCTCGTTTCCGGCAAGTTCGGTATAGAATGCAGTTATATTAAACATCTTTGGATTTCCTGCCTCTCCTATCCCTACCCTCTCAATCTTTACCCAAAAGTCAGAGTTTCCGCTATCTGCAAGTCTTTTCAACTCCTCGGTAGCAGGAGTGATAACACGCTTGTCCAAATCGGCATAGCGTTTATACTTAGGTTCTCGTTTGCCTTTAATTATAGTGTATAGTTGAAAGAACTCTCGGAAATCATTAAGAGAGATATTAAAGCTAGTCCTCTTGCCACGAATAGTATTCGATAGAGTAAGCACATACAGACGTACCGCATTCACATTGCTTGTCACGAAAGCTATACGTTTCAGATGATCATTATATCCCAGACGTATATCCACCATTTCATCCAAGACAGAACGTATCATACCTATCTTAAAGTCCTTTACATATCTTTCGTCCGCTCTCGTATCTATACTGAAAGCTGCGGCAGTCTTCGTCCTTTCTATTCCTTTATCCATATACTTAACCTGTACAGTTATACTGACCAGTTTGTCAAGACTGGCTTTCGCACGTTTATAGAAACCTGGACTTATGCCAAGGCTTTCCATAGGGATAGTGAAACAGAACTCTCCGTCACGGTCTATATGTTGTTTGGCTTGTGGAAGGTCAAACAGAGAAAGCTTTTTGTCAAAGTTGTTAGCATTATATACATTAAGAAGTTCAAGAACCAGAGGTTCCATCTTCTCCATAAGACACGCAAATGCGCGAAGCTGAATTATGTCCATTCGATATTGCAGACTTGAGAGAGAACGTGGCTGACGCACATAGTCCTCCCTTTCAAAGGGAATAAGATTCATTCCCGGATATTTCTTTTCAGATGCCTTCCTCGCCATAAGCCTCTCCCTTTATTACTATGTGAAACTTGTTTCCGCAATGCGGACATGTGATAGAAGAATCCATAACTCCGGTTTTCCGGTGGACAAATAGTTCACTTATTTCCACATCTAATGCTTCAGCAACCTTTTCAAGGGAGGAAACGGAAGGATTACCTGTCATGTATCTGTTTAGGCTGACGGTAGAAACCCCTATTTTCTGAGCCAACTCCTTCTGCGTCATGTCCCGTTCTTTCAGGAGTTCTTTAATTCGATATTGTGCCATTATTATTTTAATTAAAAGATTCAACATCGCAAATATATGCAGATATAAACATATAAGCAAATAATCAGACAAAAAATTATCATAAGTATTTAATATTGCAATTCGATAACAACAGAGTTGTAATGTTAAAGTGAACTACATGTCTACTAGAATTATTGCTACAAGCATTTGAAGACGACAAAAGTGAACTACATGTCTATTATGAAGTGAACTACATGTCCACTGAAAATAAAGTGAACTACATGTCTATTATGAAGTGAACTACATGTCCATTCACTTATCAAGAGTGAACTATCTGTCTATCAAATGTGAACTACATGTCCATCAAGAGTTAACTATTTGTCTCTCAAGAGTTAACTATTTGTCTATTAAAAGCTAACTATCTGTCCACTGAAAATAATATAAATTGTTGATTTACAATAATTAATTGCTATCAGTATTTATATATTTATATACTATAGAAATTTAAATAATATCGATCGATGTTTTTTCTTTCTTTAAAATATCGGTTTTCATTATAAAATAGAAAAAGGAAGCGCATAATAATGGCAAATGCGCTTCCTTCAATACTAAAAAAGGGAAATGTTGAATCCTTTTCTGATGCAAATTTACAAAAAAGTCTGAAATAGAGATACACAATTCAAAGAAAACAGCGTTATATAAGTATAACCTAAAACAATAAACAATATGAAAACTTATTCCATCGGTGGTCTGATGATCATGGCCGCCTGTGTGTGCGCTTCATGTGCGTACACCAAAATACCGGAAGATGAAAAGTTGTCCAACCAGGAACAGTCCGAAAATTATCGTGAAATCAGCTTCTCTCCGTTCTTTCTTGAAGTGACAGAGGATAGCATTTTGGCAGTATATCCCAATGGAAGACTGCCGGCAGGGCAGGTTCTCGTGCCGAGACATTGCCTGAACTTGCCACTACCCTCTCCTACTGGGATTATTTGGACAATAAGCTGATGCATACGGATACCCAAAAGACTTCTTCCCCTCTTGAAATGAAACTACTTTATGGCTCGCATAATATCTACTTCCTGGCTCACAGCAGTACAACCCAGAACGCGAGTTAGGAAGATTTTACTTTTACCCCTGAAAAAGTGACAGAAACATTCTCGGCAAATTTTCCGCTTGAGGTAAACAATAAAACGGCTGCAAGCCAAATTGTCCGTCTGGATCGTGTGGTAAGCAAAGCAAAGATAACCGTACTAGATGCAGTCCCCGAAGGTGTTACTTCTATGCAAATGACAGTAGGAACTCATTATCGTACACTTGACTTAAAGACAGGCAATTCCGCTGGTGAACCACTCCCCTACTCTCTGTCGTGGAAACTAGGTAATGAATATATAGGCCGTGAAGGACTTTATTTCTACATTTTCACCTTCACTTCTACTGCGACCAGGAATATGAAACCTCGCTAAAAATAGAGGCTTTGTCATAAAGCGGAGAAGTTCTTTTTTCATGTGAAGGTAATGCCTTTGTTGCGTAACCGATGCACAAATGCCAAATGATGCCTTTTTAGTAGCAATACCGGTATAAGCTTTTCTGATCCGATAGCATGGGAGCCGGAACTTGAACTGGATTTGAAATAATTTATATAGTTATTCAGCTATATGGATATATGTATAACTTTATATCTATATAGCTATATGTAGCCGAACTGATGTACTGATATATTTATATAGCTATATAGATATATAGTTGTATATTCATATAATTGTTTAGCTGATATAATGTATAGCCGGATAGCTGATGTTTTTATATAGTTATCCGGATATTTGTGTATATGTATAATTATATATCTGTATAGTTGTTTATCTATATATCTGAATATCTATATAAATACATATCCATATAGTTGTATAGCTATATATACAGATATATAGCTATAAATATAAATAATATAGTAGATAACTGCATAACAAGATATATGTATAACTATATAAGTAGGTGCACAGATATACAAATAAATAGATAATTATATAAATATATAGTCAGCTATATGTATAGCTATATAACTACATATATAAATAAATATTTATCTGTATAGCCAACTAAATGCCCGAAAAGTTTGGATGTGTAAATGATAATCATTACTTTTGTGGTGTTGAATTTCAAATATTATTTAATGATGACAAAAGTAATCTCTATTCTTAATTTTAAGGGTGGAGTAGCTAAGACTACTACCACTTACAATCTTGGTGTAGCACTTTGGATGCTCGGTAAACGTGTGCTTTTAATCGACACAGATGCACAGTGTAATCTCAGTGGAATGTTAGGCTTCAATCAGCAGGGTGGTGATGCAACTCTTAACGAATGGTTGCGTACTGACGATATGCCAATGCCTGTATATGAACAGTACCCCGGTCTGTTTTATGTACCATCTTCCAAGGCTTTGCGTGACATTGAATCTTACCTGAACAGCAAGGTAAACCGCGAAATGTTTCTATACAACAAGAAACTGAAACCTTACTTCCAGCCACAGCAGGACGGAACATATATGTTCGATTATGTGCTTATAGACTGCAGTCCGAAAGAAGGATTGATGAACAACAATAATATGTCGGCATCGGACTATGTGCTTATTCCGGCAGAATGTTCCGGTTTCTCGCTTCAAGGTATGCAGGATCTTCTTTTCGGAATTAACGAGATTAAGGAAAACGTAAATCCTAAACTGGATATTCTCGGCTTCCTTATTATCAAGTACGACAAGCAGACCAGAATATCCCGTGCAGTAAGTGAGTTCTTCGACAGCAATTATGGCGACAAGGTATTCAACACCAAGATTCGCAAGAATGTGAAGTTCGATGAAACACCGCTGCAATATAAAGGTATATTCGAACATGCACCTGAATCAAACGGAGCAGAAGACTATATGTCGCTGGCAGAAGAAATAACCGGTTGCACACGACCGGACAACTGGCAGACTATAGCAATGGAAGCATGGGAGTCTGCCAACAATGAACAGGAAGAGGAAACAGAAGAAAACCAGGATCAATAATAGGGGAGGGTAGTGTATGATAAACAAAAAGAACAAACCCGCAAGTCTTAATATAAGCCAGTTTGTAGATAATGCCAGACAGAACATACGTCCTGTAAGTACTGTCTCTCCGGCAGATTCCACAGGCGACGCGGAAGAGAAGAAGGAAGCCGGAACGACACCTGCACAGGCTATCCCGAAAAGTGAGCCAATGCAGGTTGAGACAGTAGAAGCTACTGCAGAAAAAGAGACCGAAGATATTGCTCCATCGGTTACCGGCGAGAAAAAAGAGGAAGAGCCTGTATCAGAAGAAAACCCAAAGCGCAAACGTACTGTCCAGCCGAAAGCAGTGAAACGCGACAAGCTTGTAGCTATCCGCTTCGACAAGAAGATGCACAAGGACATAAGCCGCATAAAGCTGGAATACGAGATAGATATTCAGGACTTTGTATATATAGCGGTGGAAAGATTTAAGGACGAGTTTTTCCCCAACGGAAAAGCATCGAAGGAAGGCCTTGAAATTGTAAGGCAGGCGGTGGAAAGAATCAACGGAAAGAAATCCGAAGAAGAATAGACTTTTATCAGAAAGTCACAGGCAGAACATTTTCTGTTTGTGACTTTTTTTGTATCTTCGCATTGAATTTCAACGGTTATAGGCAACGGTCCTATAAGAAGCAGGGGCAGGAAGAGTCATCACTTTCTGTCCTTTTTTCGTGTCATACCCCATATAATTTTTGTCCTTCATTATCAGAAAGCCTATTGCTAACTTTGTATCATAACATAAGAAAAGACACGACATGAAGAAACCGACAAAAAGACTACTTTGGACACAGGCGTACAAGCTGATGAACGCTAAGGACGAGAACGGACGCAACAAACCTTTCGACATACGTTTTGTTTGCCGTGACGGAACTATCAGCGAATGCCATCGTGTGCAGAAGGCCGTATCCTACAACAAGAAGACAGGAATGCGCCGTCTGGTACTCGAAAACGGAGACTTCCGAAACGTATATGACGTGCTTATTCTTCAGATAAACGACACAAAAATATTAGTCAACTAAACAGATATGGCAGGCAAAAAATCAAACAAACAATCGGCAGACACGACAAAGCATCGCATTGAGGTGTTCAACAGTCAGGTCAATTCGTTTGTGCAGCGAGGTTATACATGTCTCGGACCATCGGTAGTGACAGAGATACCGACTGCCACGACAAACGAAGCGCGTCTGAGCGGGGACAACTGTATAGGTGGAGCTGCCATACAGGGTTCGTTCAGCATATTCGACAGCAAGCAGAGCAAGCCTGAACCTGTAAGGGACGCAGGTACTAAGGGACTGGGATATATCCCGTGGGGACCGAACAACATGCTGCCCAATACCATCTACAACCTTGCCTCCAGTCTGCCATATACAGCACGCGCATTGCAGTATATAGTGGAGATTACAGCCGGGTTAGGTCCGCAGCTCATGTACCGCTGGGTGAGATATTCCAATGGTACGGTAAAGACAGAACTTATTCCGTTCGAAGATGCCGGAGTGTTGATCCGCAACCGTATTCGTGAGGTGCGTGCAGAGATAGCACAAAATCCGCAGAATGCAGAAGAGGGTGGGGGAGATACCATACACTTCTCCCAGGCTTTGAATGCTATTCAGAATCCATCTTCGGAAGAAGAGAAAGATGATGATGAAGATCTCGACAGCATAGGAACACCCGAAGACGAACTGAAACGTCTGAAAGAAGACTACCGCACATGGAAGCAGACCAACGAAGAGTGGAAGAAGTTCACTGAGAGCAATAACCTGAACCTGCATTTCCTTCAATGCCTTCAGGACGATACACACCTCGACATGTATTTCCCTACCATCGGTCTTAGCATTGGGCGCAAAGGGGAGGAGTGGAAGCCGAAGATTGTAAAGGTGGGCTACCTTCCTGCTGTATGTACGCGTATGGAAGAAATGGATTCCCGTCTGCGTGTGAACTATGTGTATTATTCCGAAAAATGGCGCAAGGACACAACGCCAAAACTTGAGACAAAAGATATAGTGGCTTATCCTACACTCATGCCACAGAATATGCTTCCGGAACTGCGTCGTCAGGTTGAGAAAAACAAGAACGCAAGTCCGCGCCGACGTCCTACATGGTTCTGTTGTCCGAGCTTCTATCCATCAATGCAGAAACCTTACTATCCACAACCTGCCTGGTGGAGTATCTTTACATCGCGTACATTCGATTATGCCACAACCCTTATAACAGACAAGGCAACGGCACGTCAGAATGCTACAATGTGGGGTAAGATGATATTCATAAATAATGAGTATCTTCGTGCGATGTTCGACGATCTGGGTGCAGACACGACGGAGGAAAAGGATAAGATACGAAACGACATATACAAACGTATTAACGATTTTCTTCAGCGCAGGGAGAACAACGGAAAGACTATCTGTCTGGATATGTTTGTAGGTCCCGACGGAAAGACTATGCAGCACGCAGTGGAAATAGTCGATGTCCCGCAGTTGAGTAACAGCAAGGAAATGAAGGACGAACTGGAAGAGATAAGCAGTATTATCTTCTTTGCCATAGGCGTCCATCCGGCACTCATCGGTGCGGTACCGGGAAAGAGCAGCAGCGGAGGAACATACCAGCGAGAACTGAGCCTACTCAAGCAGAATCAGGTATCGCCAAGACAACGTATATATTTACGATTTATGAATAATATTTATGCATTTAACGAGTGGGATCCGCACGGAGAAATAGTTATCCGACAGCAGGTTCTTACCACTCTTGACAGAAATGCAGGAGGAACTGAGGACACTCAGGCAGAAAAATAATTTTTTGTTTCTTCATTTGTTTATATTTTTAGGTAAGAAATCCCGACCAGAACAGCGGTTCAAGTCGGGATTTTTTGTGTTAAAACTCAAAAGTGGCGTAGTATAAGTTCAGCCGTACTTATACTACGCCACTGCGGAAGTTATTACTATGTCACTTTCTTACTTATTCGGTGCGACTTCTGAGTTTATTAATAGACTGATTTGAGTTTATTCATTGATTTTTCTCTGAATTATACTTTCTTGCTTCTTCCAATTCGGAAAGTGTTGAAATATTTTTTATATGATTGTTGTTTATATTATTGATTACTAACTGATTAAGAATTGCTACTACTCCTTTAAGAACATTTGTAAGCGACATCAAAATCATAGTTATTCCTCCAGTTAAGGAAGTAAAGAAATTTATCATCAGAACTCTTTCAGATGCTCCGATAAAGTAAAGAATCAATACAATAAACATATGAATACCCCAAAGTACAGATACCAAAACAAGGGGCGATTTTTGCATTTTCAGTTTCATTTTAAATGATGTATATTTATAAATCAAACATTAAATAATTATTCTTCAACTTCTATCCGGAAGTAAGGCATACCTCCCGGAAGAATATGGCTTTCTTCAATCGGCATCAAAGGCATAAGTACATGTGTAGCCATACCGAGCAAAGCAAGCTTTTCCTGCTCTGTCTGGAAGCCAGTCCACAGATTGTCGTTTCTGTCATAGCAAATATTCAGGAACGACCACCCGCCGCCTTTGTTCTTATGGTAACCGTCAGGCAACTGCAGAACCATTTCCTTTATTTCTTCTCTGTGGCTTTCCAGTCTTTCGGAGTGGAAGCACACTGTCACTTTCGGGTTCTGTATAGATTGCACCTTTATCACTACTCCGTGATTCTTTACATATTCGTCATGCTCGTCATGGCTGCGGAACAGGCAGTCAGAGAAAATTCTATCTACGTTTTCCACGCATAAAACTGTTGGGGTTTTGTTTTCTTCCATATTAACGTCTCCTATCTTCGGCTAATGATGTTACTATTGCGTCAAGTTTTTTCAGTTCTTCGTCGGTACAAGACTTCATGCATAGAACAATGAGTCTGTTTACTCCGGCTTTTCTTTTATTTAAGATACTTTTTGGTGTCAGTCCAATATTGGCACAGCATTCCTCAAGGTAAGTATTTACTGAATCTCTTAGGCTTTCGGAAGGCTCGGTGTCGGAGAATTTGGCAAACTCCTTCATCTTGTCTATCGCAGCAATTTCATATTCCTCCAGTTCAGCCAGTTCTATGTAACCGAAGCTTTCACTATCATCGAGTACCCACGTTTCAAGGCTTTCATATTCATCACAATTCAGTTTGGACTGAACCACATTGATAATGTCGAGAACTTCCTGTGCAGATTCTCTATTCCCTAAATCAATGTGCTTTTGGCATTGTTCTGCGAATACGTCTCGTATATATACGAGCTGGTCTTCGGTAAATTCTTTTTTCATAATTTCTATTCTTGGTTTAGAATATCATAGGTCTTATTTTCTCCATTATAGTCATCCAGAGGACACCAGTCTGGAATCTGTATCTTAACATTTATTTGTTTTTCAGTATCACTTTCGTTCACAATTCTTTTTGTGGGACGACATACTACTACATATCCGTGATTTGAATTGTCGGTATTGTATTTGCGCATATGCGATATTACCGTTCCGATTTTCTTTTTTGTTTCTGCCATATTATTTTTAATTTAATATATATTCAAGATACTTAAACAGGTTCAATTCGAACTCTTTCTCTTAGTTCTTTAATTCCTCCGAGGACAATATCGTGAAGTCTCAGTGCATAAAAGTCCATTTCAGCAGGTCTTTTTGGTATTGTTATATCAATGCCTCGATCTCCACCGTATATCCTGTTTGGTATTGTAAGAGTCACTATATCTTCGTACCATCCAATTTTAATTCTAAATCTTATATTAGAACCTCTTATATAATGACATAGAAGAAACTTAATTTCTGTTTCGCTTAATACTTTTACAGTATGATCTATGGATTTCCTCAAAATAGGAACAAGGTAATTATTCAGGTATGTATCAGTATCAAATGGATTTGTTTTCATTTCTTATAACTAATTCTTTTTCATAATCTGAAATCTATGTGATAAATTCTGGCATAAATTAAAGTAAAAATATCTATAACAGCTCCTTTTTCTTGAGTATAATTTACAAGTACAGGTTTATTTATTGTGCAAATCATACTCTCCCTGTTGATGTAAAGCTTATTATTTTTGAGTATTGAATACATTTCATCATTAAGCCTGGTGTGTGATTCTTCATTCAAAGGTTCCGGCAAGTCCACTTTAAAGGGAACTATACCGCCAGCTATAACATATACGCGTGCTTTCTTCTTTACCGTAATAGAGAAATATTCTGCAAAGGTTATTTTACCCTTACATGACGGAGTGACATCTATGCGAAATGTATCGTAACGATAAATCAGTCCGAAGCCTGAAAGCAATTTGTTTACAAAGCTTTCTAAGGAGTGGTATTGAGTAATACTATATTCTTTTCTAACGGTACCTATAAGCATATAACCTCCTTACTTTGATTTTATCTGATTTATAAGATTCATAACCTTATCCGTACTTCCACACTTTCCGCAAGGAGTAAAGTGTTTCATTCGTTCAAATACCTTCAGAAAACCATCGTCTTTCAGATTACCGACAGAAGGGCAAAGCATGGATTCGCTCATGTGTACATCAAGTTTATAGTCCACCATAGGCATACAGAAAAATCTTTGGCTCTCACAGTTGTATGCAAAATCCTTGATGTTTTTTGTCTGCATGGATATAAGCGTAGTGTTTACACAATGATTGTAACCATTGTTGGTTTGTTTTACCATTTCCATTATTTCGGGATTTGTGGCTGCTCTACCCAGAGGTTTCATCATGGAGATACGTTCAGTTTCAAATAATACTCGGTCTGAGAAAAGACTTCTAATAAAGTCTTTCACCCGGATAATGCTATCATGGTTCTTATACAATCCCTTAATAGAAGTAATCTGCAATATCAGGAACGGGTATTTCCGCATAAGCTCCACAACTGCATCAAACCTATGTTTGTGGTCAATAAAAGAACCGTTTGAAGCGATAAACATAGCCATAGGTTTGCACTTTTGAGCCAGGGTTTCTACTATATATGAAAAATCCGGATGCTCTGTCGGCTCACCACCGCTTATTATTAAAGAGCGGAACTTCATAAAATTGAAGAAGTTTATAAACGTGGTGATGTCCTTCTTGTCGAGAAACTGTCCGTCCGGTTTACAGTCGCTCATGCAGTGAGGACACCCCATATTGCATTTGTTTGTGATACAGAATAACATAGGCTTTTATCTTTATCTCTTATAACTGTCATTGATTTTTTTGCACTCATTATAAATATCTTCAGGAACAACAACATATCCGCTTACATTATATGGGAGCAAATCATTTCTTCTCCAATATCTGTCAAGCGTATAGCCAATATATAGTCTGTTTGTTGCATTTACTTTGAGTCCATACAGATAAAAAGCTGTATCTTCAAGATATTTTTTCTTTATGAGGTGTATATATAATGTGTCATGACATATCTCACAACCCTTAAATAATAGTGTTTCTCTGATAACATCGTGTCCGTTTATTTCATCGTACTTTTCGATAGTTTTTATATCGACTCTGTTTTTATCTTCTATTGTTTTCATGCAAAAATTAAATTATTATAATGTAATCCATATTACTCCACCCTCCGTGGGCTTTCATAGAAACTATCTTTGCCGAAAGAGTATAATTGTCAAAATTATTTTCTACTATCTTACCATATTTGTACTCTGTTCTTACTCCAGTATTTTTAATTATAAAGTCCCCCCATTCGTTTGGCTCTTTTTTAAGAACTTCGTTTATAAATTCAGATACTGTATATTCTTTATATAAATCTACTCTATATCCGGCAGTACAATCTCCGAATGTTTGTGTGATTTGTGTTCTTGTAAACATAGTCTTTTATTTTTTCAATTTCTTATCAAGCATTATATTCAGAGCTTCTTCGCCACGTCCCATTTTATTCATCATTTCACTGACTTGTGAATCAAAGTCCCGGCTTTGAAGTCCTATCAAGGCGATAGTGGCCAATGTGGAAATTTGTTCGCTCTGAATGGCTGTAACTTCTATCACCTTTTCCAGCATACCGGCTTCGGAGAAACCTCGCTTTTTCATGGAGCGTAGTCCTTCTGCGTTTTTCTTGCCGGATTGCATCATTTTAAGCACATATTTTAAGATAGGCTCTTTGTCTTTTAATAAGTCTGCTATATCAAACATTGTTTTGCTTTCTTAAATTTTCGTAACACATATCAATTGGACCTTCGATGTCTTTGAAATAATCAGGATAACAACCTTTTATTATATCTATAACATCTTCTCTATACCTTGTACCCTTGCTAATAAAATCTAAAGCTGCGCATAATACAGACATCTTGTTTGCTCTGTCACAATATGCATCACCAACGATTTCGCTCAAAATATCTAAATTCTTTTTAGCCATATCATTCCAGTATTAAAATATCACGTGTAGCGATGTCTATCAGATTATTTTCCATATCCTCATTGAAACAATAGCGCAAAACCCATAACGGACCGTCTTTTGAACGTACAAGTGCTTTCCACATCTTGCCATTATAAAGTGCAGTAGGTTGCGAGGCTGTATAGTCTTTCAGCTTGTCGAAAGTTTCCTTCGACATTACTGCATATTCATCGTCCACCAGCATTTCGGCTGCGTCCGGCTGCTCCCAACCGAGTCCCAATCGGTTGGTTATTGGAGGTATTTGTATTAGTTTATTCATTTTTATTCGGTATTTTCATAAAGCACAACCATATAGTAGTGCCGTTCCTTCTTGTCGGATGTCCAAACAGAGGTTTATACTCTGTAATGGAATCTATCACATCTTTAACTTTAATCTGGTCTTGGTTCCATTTAAAAATAAGCACTCCGTAATCATCAAGGACTCTCATACATTCATGTATTGAATCATTTATAAATCCTTTCCAATCCTTTGGTAGCTTACCATATTTCTTGGCCAGCCAACTGTTCTCTCCGGCTTTTATCAAATGAGGAGGATCAAAAACTACCAGCTTAAAAGACTTGTCAGGGAATGACAAGTTTGTACAATCTTCAATCTTGTCAGGATGTACAGACAACCGTCTCCCGTCGCAAAGGGTATCATCAAAAGAACGTATATCTGTAAAAAGTGCCAATGGGTTTTCTTTATCAAACCAGAACATTCGGCTTCCACAACAAACATCAAGAATAGGCTTGTTAAACAATGTACAATCTTCCATTTTATCATTTTACTTTAATATCCCTGATACTTTCCATAAAACGAGCATTGTCAAGCATGTTCCGTAAGCTTGGGAATTTCTCATCAGAAATATATTTTTGTTTCTCCCACATTTCATCAAGAGTTTCCTTAGTAAAGAATCCTCCAGGAAGAATCCTTCCGATAAGAGCTTTCATGTCAATATGCTTGATACCTAACTGCCAGCATTTATATTGAAGAAAGTTGGCATATTGTGTTGAATTTCCGGGACTGTCTATTCCACAACTAAGAAAAATTAAAGCAGCTTTTTCTATGGTATAGGTGTGACAGTATTTGATTCTTTTATATAAAAGTCCGATAGCATTCCATTCATCGTATAGTTCTTCTACTTTGGGATCTTTGGCAATACTTTCCTCATTTATAGTAGATAAGACAATGATATGTGCCTGTTCTTGTGTCAGTGCCGATCTTGGCTTTTTATCCATTTCCTCGCACCACTTCTGAATAGAATCCGGACCGAGGTCTTTTTCGTTTTTATATTCCATTATTTTTCCTCCTTATCGAACAATTCCGCAGGTGCCATTTCGAACACCTTTATAGGTAAAAACTTCTCACTTATAACAGTAGTCTTGTTAAGATGAAACAGTCCGTTTACTGCATAATTGCAGCCATCCTTTCCGCTCTTGTCATTCTGTCCGGTGTATCTACCGATGCAGCAGGCATAAACCAAATTCGGATCTTTGTTTATGGCTTTGAAGTCCGCAATGGACTGTACATGTCCGCAGGCAGGACAAACAAACTTCCAGTTGTCGGGATTCTCGCCAAAGCGTTCTATCAGTTGAGCCTCCCAGTCCTTGAACTTTATTACTTTCTGATTTCCTTCAATAGCAGGCTGGTTACACTCCTGATAGTAATTCATATACCAGTAATCACGGTCACTTTCCCATGCGTTTATCAATTCGTCCCTCGATACACCAAGAGCATCGGCGTATTGCTGTGCCCTGTCAAGAATCCATTTCAGCTTGTCGCAGTATTTGTGCGTGCATTTTGAGATACATTTACAGACTTCGTTTATACCAATTTTTTTCAGTAAAGGATCATCAGTCTTTTCTGATTTATAGAACTGGTGTTTACAGCCGTCCATACTGAAACAGCCTTCTCCTTCTGTGCAGTCTTTCTGCACAGCTTCAATAAGTTTCTTCAATCCCGGTTCCATTATTTCTCCTCCTCGTCTTCATAATCTTCGCATTCATATTCTTCCGGCTCCGCTTTTCCCATATTATACCCTGCAAGTATAGCCTGCGTCAATATATATTCAAAATCACATATAGGAGTAGAATCAAGCATTTGTCTTGCCTTGTCTTTTGCCATACGGTTGATGCGGTCCATTTCATCATCAGAGAATGTAAGTACCTGCAGCCATGAGTGATATTTCTTCTCATTGATTAGGACTTCCTGATTCAGACTTAATGTACACGCATTATAACCAACTGATTGCTCAGATATAGTGTATCCCACCCATTGCAGGACTGATAGTGCTTCCTGAAAGTTTTTGGAAAATTTTTTGAGAAGTTCAGTCAGACTTACATCCATACCTTTCTCGAACATGGCTTTAGCTAATGTTTTTGGGTCCTGGGTACCGCATTGTTTCGATACCTCTTCATAGATTTCTTCAAAATTATTCATATTTGTTTATTTTTTAGGTTTGGCAAATATAACAAAAAATAGTTTGTGAAAACTAAAAACATAAAGAATTTTCAAAAACAAAACGAAATAATCTGTTTATAGCTTCCGCTTCTCATTTCATTGCCTTATCTTTGCATATAAACCTTTAGCAGTTAAGTGACTAAGAATTATGATTGTAACAAACACAGAAGAACTCAATGCCTATCTTCCTTCAAGCGTTTATCAGTACAATGACTCGCTTTTAACCCTCATGTTGAAAACGGAAGAAAACGTACTTGTCCCAATACTCGGACGAAAGCTGTACGACAGGGTGTGTGGAATTTACGAGGAACTACTCCAGAATTTCGGTGGGGTGACTGCCTCATTCATACAGGGTGCGGACGTGACTTCCGATGTGCGCTTGGTGCGCCTTTGCCAGCCTGTTGTGATATATATGACTCTCGCACGCAATACCGGTCTGCTGAACGTGAGTCTTAACGAGGGTGGGGGAATGAACCAGCTTACCACAAACGGATTTGAACGCCCAGACAAGGAATCTGTAAACCGGTTTGAACGTGATGCTTTCTTTAATGGCCGTCGCGGAATTGATGACCTTCTTGTATTCCTGGAAGAAGATGCTCGGAGCGAAAAACCTCTGTATGCCGAGGACTGGCGCACAAGCCGCTATTTCTACAAGCAGGGTGATATGCTCTTTACTACGGCCATCGAAATGAACAGATACCTTAATATAGATGAGAGCCGCGAGAAATACATTTCCATGCTCCCTGATATCCGCTACTGCCAGAATGCCTATATAGCTCCTGCCATTGGTGAGGACCTGTTCACGGCATTTACTGACTTTTGCTCCGGGAAGAAGAATCCCGATACGGAACTCACGGAGGACAGCAGGAAGATATGGTGGAAGGCTATCGACAAGCTGCGCATGGCTCTGGCTCTGTATGTGGAAGCCCGCCGACCTGAGAAGCAACGTCGCTACAGCGAGAACGAGGCTTCGCTTGCCATTCATCAGGCAAAGGAGTATATCTCACGCCATCAGGACGCATTCGGTGATGCCATACTTGATTCTCCCATCTACACTCCACCGCCAAAGGTGAAGCCGGAGACAGTGCCGGACAACTATAAGCCATACGATGACTCCGACCCGACGAATGCAATCATGGTTCTCCGTCCCGGCTTTCCTAACAGGCATTAATTTTTGTCCTTCATTATCAATTCCGTTATTGCTAACTTTGAGGTAAACAGAAAGATAATGACACGAAACGGCAACACACACAGAATAAGTCTTCCGGATCTTCCTCAGAGTTGGAACGACATTCCGACCGACAAGCTTGAAGAGGTGCTTCGCCTTATGATACTGCGTCATACCGAAGCTGCCATAACAAGTGAGGAGGAAGCCGACCGCCTGTTCCGGTTGCGCACGTTGCTTTGCCTGCTCGATCTGAAGATAGTGCGCCGTACAGTATCGGACAAGTCTGGCGATACGGTATTCATCTTCCGTCGCAAAGGAATACGCCATATATTCGAGCGCATACCCATGAGGGCATGGCAGATAAACCAGTGGATAGACATCCGGCTGAAGTTTCTCGACAGTCCTACAGGACGGCTTGCCACTCCATACACTTACATCACCCTCCGAAACGGAAGGCTGAAACTAAAAGGTCCGGCAAACATGATGGCCGATGTCACCTTTCAGCAGTATCTTGTGGCCCAGAACACTCTTACATCATACTGGAAAGCTCTGAACAGTCTGGAAGATATGATAAAGAGAAAAGCCGACCGCAAGCAACAGAAGAAGTTGATGAAACGCATATCAGCATTGCGCTGCCGTTTCCTTGCCACGATGTTCTGTCCTTCGGTGACTGAGACAGGAGAGATACGCGAAGGAAGGTATATGCGTACCGCAAAACGGAAGGTCTGGGCATTCTCCATGAAGCAGATGGACGAAAACGCAAGGTATTTCCGGAAGGAAGAAAAGAGAATTTTCCCGGTGATGGAGCATTTCTTCCAGAGCGTACAGGAAGCATACTCGCGGCTGTATCCTGATTTGTACACATCATCCGGCAAAGGAAAGAAAGTCACGAATCCTATAGTCCAGGAAGTAAGCATGGTTAACTCCATCATGAAGGAGCAGGGCTTCACAAGCTACGATGCAGTGTACGACAGCGAGGCTATACGAATACTCGAAATAATGGACTCCATGTGCCGGAAAGCCAAAGAGATAGAGAAGATGAACCAGCGCATGAAAAAGAATTAGGAGTATCACAACACAAACACAAAATAAGACACAACACATACACAACACGATAAAACGAAATCAGTGATATGATTATTACCAACAGCAGTCAGGATTATCGTATAACTTATCAGGGATTATCCCTGGTAGAAAACGCATTAGGGAGACCGGATCTTGTACAAGTTTCGGTTTCGCCTGACTGCACTATAATGGTCGCGCCCCAAAAAGATTACGGCATAGACTACTTGCCGAATGGAGAATACCGTTCCTGGTTCATGGAAGGTATGAACACCAAACTTGCCCGTATAGAGGCACATCATATATATGCCCGCCTAAACCGTGGAAATAATATGGCCCTCCTCCTTTTTTCCGTCTATGATTATGATATAGACGGTAAAATCAACGGAGAAGGGGAGGCAAGCGAAGACTATTACTATATAAAGATAGGCAGAATCAGCGAGACCGATTCCCTTACAGAACCTACTATCAACCGCGAAATAACCATTGACTTCGGTTATTTGACAACTCCGGCAGGCGACGATAAAAACTCATGGCGTGACCTGTTCGAAGTGACAGTTGACGATCTTATCCGTCCGCTGAAGAGTTTTACGTCATATATCGTAAAAGGAACTCTGAGCATTGTAGGCAAGATAATTCTCAACGACAAGCAGGTGACAGATATTGCCCGTCAGGGAGACGAGGGTGATTGGAAGCCGATGGATGATACTATACCTACCACTAAGGTTCTGATGGGTAAGTATCTCAATGAGATCCGCAAGATATTTCTCAATAAAGACCGTGAGGACTCTACAGACTATGTACAGACATTCAAGAAAGGAATAAAGGCCGGCGAATACACCTCCGGAGCGTTGGGTGCCGGCGGTGCTGTTCTTATCGACAAAAATGGGAACTCACATGCAGAATTTGACTTCCTGAACATCCGGAAAAAAGCATTTTTCACAGATGTCACCGTACAGGAACTGAAGCACATAGGCGGTGAACTTATCATTTCTCCGGCATCCATTATTATCTCAATGATGGAAGAAACCGCCGAAGGCTACAAATGTTATTTCAGCACCGTAAATAGCGACGGTAAGAAGATTTACAACGAATTTGTGGCCGGTGACCAGGGACGCTGCCAAACATTCAATCTTGAGACACAGGAAAACGGCCAGGCAGGAAACCGCTACTGGTGGCGGCTCGTCATAGAAATAGGCGACGACTATGTAGTCTTCTCCAAGACCGATGCAGATACCGGCAGTGACATTCCGGCTGTAGGCGATAATGTGTCGCAATTAGGAAACCGCACCGACAAGACCAGACAGAATGCCCAGATATATTCTGCATACGGCCCGGACTCTCCATCACGCAAGATGTATCAGGGTATAGACTCCTATTCTCTGGAAGGAAAGGAAGTGAAAGCAGAATACTATGATATGACTACAGGACGTTTCCGTGAAGTCACTTATGGCGATTCTTACAAAGGAAACCGTGAGAGAACCAATTTTATAGAGCTGACAGAAGAAGACGGACTTCATGTGAAAGGTAAGGTAGATATAGAACAGGGTTCATCTGGGGTAGGAAACTTCACAGACTTTCCTGAAGAAATAGAAAAGGCAGTAAAGATAGGCGGTGAGAATCTGCTTCTCAACTCCGGATTTACTGGAAATTACGACTCCATAGACCTGACGGCCAATACAGAATTAAAATCGGAAACAGAACTTTACAGTCCCGGTCTTGAGAAATGGGAAGGTAGCGGAAAAGTCATTCAGGAATCACTGTCGCACAGCGGATATGCCTGCCAGGTAGAAAGCATCGAGCAGCTTGATCTGCGCATGATTACCGGTGAGATATATACAGTAAGTTTATGGGCCAAGGGAACAACACTCACTATAGATTGCAGCGGCACCTCAAACACACTGACTCTTACTCCGGAGTATAAACGATATAAAATAAACCTTACGGCTAAAGAAGAAAAGACCTTCTTCCGCATGAAAGGAGATGCAACCGTCTACGAGCCGAAGCTAGAGAGAGGAACCATAGCAACCGACTGGTGTCCGAATGTGAATGATACACCAGAGGTAGCCGACCGCTTCAAGTATCTCCGCTACATACAGGACGCACTAAAAGGCGGTACAGACATACTTGGAGGACTTATCCTCTCCACCATGATACAGTTGGGCAAATATACCGACGGGCAGATGGAGAAAGTCAATGCAGGTGTGAGCGGAATATACAACGACGACCAGGATGTCGCATTCTGGTCCGGCGGCACATTCGAGCAAGCCATAGCCACAGTACAAAAGCTGATAGATGGAGGAAGGCCCACAGACGAAGAATGGAAAAGCATGGCAAACTTTGTAGCTACCCACGGAGGAGATATCTTCTTACGCGGATATATATATGCCCTGGGAGGAATATTTCGAGGAACTGTATATGCACAAGATGGGGAATTTAACGGAAAGGTGTCTTCTTCTATTAACGGCAGAAGAATAGAGATAGATCCGGCATCTTCCTCAATAAAACTGTATGATGAAAAAAATAGGGTTTGCGCAGAAATAGCTTTTAGCAGCAATGGAACAGGAGGTATTAATTACTCTTCTATTTACTTATATGAGTATGACAATGCAGGCAATTTAATATTTTATTCCGTGCAATCCGGAAGAAGCTATTTTATGACAGATACAATTTCTAATAACACAATATCCCTTACCCCGGAACGGATTCAGTTTTCTGAACTCTCCCAAAACATAATGAGTTTATCTATCGGATATAATAGTAACACAAAATCAAAATATATGACGATGACGGTAAAAGACTGGATAGATTACAACACGGCACAGGGGAAAACATTATGTATAGATTCTAATGGTTTTATGAGAATGAAAGAAGGATCTAGAGGATATACAGGAGAGTTTCTGATTGCTGAATATGGCCCGATTAAAGAATATGCAGTTTTTGAAAATGGCATTTTAGTCAATATTAGAAAAGATTAAAACCCATATATCTTATGACAAACATTTCACAAATAAATACTGATTCAAATTGGGGGACTGAAGCTCCAAAGATGAACCAGAATTTTCAGAATATCAGTACAGACATACTGAAACTGAAGAACTCTACAACCCGATTTAAGGGATATCATACTTCGGAAGAAGGATTGAAAAGCAAATATCCGGCTCCCCAATCTGGAGACTATGCCTGGGTAGGCACACCATATCCGGGCAAGGTTTATGATGTTGCAAACGGACAATGGCATAATACGAATCAGGATCCTCCGGCTGAAAGTGTCGACCTGGTCAATTATTATACCAAGGAGGAAATAAATTCTATTACAGAAGGCCAAGATGCAAAACTTTCCAAACTAGCCGACACGCAGACAACACAGGGAGAGGAAATCGAAAAGATAAATGCAGAGGCCGTCTTTTCGGATGCCAATACAGAAGAACTTCCTCAGCCTGAACAAACATCTTCCGACTATGCGACTAGTGCCCTGCAGGACTGGGAGGGTCACAATATTCATGAGCATTATGCAACAAGGGAACAGCTGGCCGATATCAAACCGGTTGTCATAAACGGTAACGTGACAAACAATGCTGATAACGAAGACCTGGAATCAGATGTGGATCCAGAAACCGGCAAAGCTGTAATACACTTTAAGGACCGACCGTATATTCCCGGCACATTCCGCGGGAAAGGATATAAGATTCTCCGCCAAAACATTGTTACAGAGAAAAGATCCAGCAGCAATATCCTTATCCAGGATATGATTAACGAATCAAATACCGTATATGAAATACGATACGATTTTGACCTGGGTGGTGCTGAAATTATCGTTCCGGAAGGTAGTACACTGAAATTTGAAGGCGGATGTATTAGAAATGGGATATTAGTAGGCCGTAAAAACTCATCGATAAAAGCTACTTCGCAGAAAATATTTTCTGATGTTAAATTTAAAGGATTTGAATGTATTTTTGAAGCAGACTGGTTTGTTGATGCCCTATCTTCTAATTTGTCAGATTTCTCACAGGATGCGTTTACTCAATTAGAGCAGATGTTTAATTCTGGAATTAGCAAAATTCACTTTACCAATGGAAGGTTGTATTATACATCAAAAACAATTAATATACAATCTAAAATAGAAATCTTAGGTGATACGTTTATAAATACTCCACAAAATGCACAATGTATAATTTTTTCAGATTATGCAGGTGCCATAATACACTATATACACAAAGAAACATATTCTTTTTCTGATAGAGTGTCATTTAGCGGAATTAAGATAAAAAGTGTATATGAAACGTTTGATAAAAATATCCCTATTGTAAGGGTTACTACACATAAGGGACTTTGGGGGGTATATATTAATCTTATAATTGAGGGGAAAGCTATCAAATCAAGAGAAGAATTAGGTGAGTTGGTTACACCTAACATGAATGGGCTGTTAATTGAAGGTATAGGAGATAACTCATATATATCTTTCATTAGAATCAAGGGATATATAGCATCTTTTGTTGGCATAATAGTAAAATCTGACAGTTGGATTACAGATTGTATAATAGATTGTGAAACATCTTGTGTAAAAGGAGGAGTTATTAATGCCTCTCCATTGATTATACGAAACAGTCATCAACCTAATGTTTACTATCTCGAAAGTGAAAATAAAGAAAGTTATTTCGAGTGCGCAGGAGTTGTTTACAATCAAGGAGTAATATGGGATAATTATGTAGGTGAGACTTATAAAACCGCATATTTCCCAATTAAGTGCTCAAATAGCATTGGTAATGGTAATAATTTATACCCTAATATAGTTACCGATATTGATGGTGTCAATGGCGTTGCAGAAAGAAATAATTTATTTGCATCGTTAATGTCAATATTTACAACTAAAGATATCAACTTAAACGTAAAAATAGGCAACTCATCTACATTTGATGACGTATCATACGGTAATGATAGAATTGTAAATTTTGAGAGTATTCTCAACATAAATAATGAGCCGTATAGAAATCTCAATACGTTAGGGAAATATTACGATTATTATGAGCCAGTACATATCGATGAAACATTAAGCAGTCAAATTAAAACATGGGAAAAAACATTTGTAGAATACAAATTTGAATTAAAGTACGAGAATAATCATAATTTATACATTAGAAATTCCGAGGTTTCTAATGTAGCTGTTATATTATCTTACAAAGACTCGGAAGATAATACAATATATGAATATTCTTTTAATAAGACAATATCTGCCAACAGTGATGGTATTGGAATAACTATTCCAGGAATTATATCGAATAAGATAGTTGTTAGACTATTGTTTACTTTTGAAAAAGCGAAGTCTTACTTTTACATACTATATGGAGATTTATTGCCATTACCTGTATTTAATGTTTCTGGGAATATTAAAAATAATTCTTCTGCATTGGGGTGCATTACAAAGCTTCCCATTGTTGCTAAAAAGATAATATCAAATACAGATAATGACGAAACGGATATTTTTGGCTATAAAAGCTACCCCAATATTTTAGGTAGTTTTTCAAAAATATTACCAGCAGAGTTTTATATAGTATGCAACAAGAATGCCAGTATATCTTTTGACTGTTCTTATGTTATAGGCAGCACTTCATATCTGGCATTTACTAGGTTTGAAATTCTAGTACCTGAAAATAAAGCTAATATAATTGGAGGAGTAAATTCGATAGTTTTAGAGAAGTACAATTCTGAAGAATCTTCTCATTTGGCTGTTATAAAAGTATTATTTACTGGTGCAAATAGAATATCAATTAATAAAATAGAAGGAAGAGAAATTGAAGTTTTATCAAAAAATCCTTTTTTAAGCCCTGTAAAGCAAGAACTATCAATAAAAAAATTACCCAGCATAATTAATGATAGTCAAGAATATCCATCTTTGACCAATCAAGATAGCGGTTATTTTTTATACGATAAGTCTAAATCAAAGCCATATTGGTGGAATGAATATAGATGGTTAGATTCTAATGGTATTCCAATAAATGTGAAAAGCAGTGGAAATTTTTCTAATAAACCAGCCGCATCAACTGGTATCCCTATAGGATTTCAGTTCTTCTGCACAGACAAGCAGACTGAAGAGGGGAAATCTAATGGGATTATTATTTACCACAAAGGTGGTGATGTATGGGTAGATGCACTCGGACGTGTTATTAGTTAATTAAACTTTAGGTGTTATGGCAGAAGAAATTGAATTAAGACATTTAAGAGATAAAAACGGGAAAAAAATTGCTCCGTTTGCCCCGGAAGCGGCTATCTACGATGAAAAAGGAAGGCGGCTCAGTGACAAATTGAAAGAACTTAACTTAAATAGTATCCGGGAGGCACAGGATGAAGCGTTGTCGGCCATTGATGAAAAAGAAAACGAGGCTATCGGGAACTTTTCTTCTCAGCGTGTTACTCCGGGAATGCTATCTGAGTCCACCAAACAGCTTATCGAAGCCAGCGGAGGAGGAACCATCACCAACCTGGCAGATGATGAAGATTTGGAGAGTAAGGATGATGGAACAGGAAGCAATGTAATAAAGCTAAAGAACCGTCCGTATAATCCTTCCGCATTCAGCGGAAAGGGTTATACAATTCTGCGCATGAATATTTCGCCATTAAGTCGAAGTGGAAGTGCTAATATCCTTACCCAGGAGATGATTAGCCAGCCTAATACAGTGTATGAGGTTCGGTACGATTTTGACTTGAACGGAGCAGAGATTACTGTCCCGGAAGGATGCATATTAAAATTTGAGGGCGGCTCTTTAAATAATGGCCGTTTGCATTATAATGGCACTAAATTAATAAACGCTAAATTAATAAATGTAGACTCCGATGGGAACATAATAAATGACTATGTTTATTATGATATGGCTAGTAATTCTATTAATGATTTATTAAAAGCAGAGGATAATGGAGAACAAGTTATAGATTTACAAGGAAAAACAATAACCTCTTCGTATACCCTCCATATTAATAGAAAATCCGCCATTACTATAAGAAACGGCACATTTAGAATACTGGAACATTACAGTATAGACCCTTCAGAATATCTATTAACATTGGAAAATGTCAACATCATTTTTGGCAATGGGAATAATAATGAAGTTGCTTTTTATGGAGATACCACATTGGGTGCTGATAACTCGAATAGATACCCAGATATTTTATTGAAGAATTGTACACTTATCAATACGGACAAGACTTACATACAGAATGCTTTCTTTGGAAGATTTAATTCCATTACCGCAGTCTACTGTAAATTTATTGACTGTGGAATACAGGCTACAACGAACGGAAACAACATAACGAGTTGGAATCCGAGGTCTTTTATGTCCTATGACCATTGTATTTTTTCTTGGGATGCAACTAAAATCCCCGTAATTGAAAGAGGAAATAGAGATGCAATCAACTGCAATGTTTTTGACAATTTATTTGTAACAAATTGTACTTTCAATAATATAACAAATTCATGCGTTGATTGCTATTTAGGATCTAATATTATATTCTCTGGGAACAAATTAATTAACTGTAAAGCTGGGATTGAATTAAAGTCCATTTACAGAGAATCTAATTGGGCTGACGGGGTTGGACAAGGGGAATTACCAAGAAACCATAGTATAATCATATCAAATAATGTTGTTGACAATTGCGACAACTTTATTAGTACAAGTATATATTATGAACCAACTCAAGAAGGAGATTATACATATTTTATCAGTAAAAAAGACAAATATAAAAGAACTTGTTTAATTGCAAATAACACAATATACTATACAAAACAAGATGACACGAATACTCCTAAATATTGTATCTTAGGGGACCCGATTGAAGACACCCTCATAACAGGTAATATCTTCTATTCTGAGAATGAATATTATTACTTTATAAGAGACAGGTATAATCCAGATTTAAGTTTGATACAATATTACAATCCTATTGTAAACATTACCAATTGCATATTTAATATACCGGAAAATAAATATTTGTCTAAAAATATTGTTTATTCTAACTACAACATAAAAAATTGTTATTTTAAGAACAATACCAGACTAAGTTTTTCAGGTAATCAATATCATGATAATAATATTACAATAGAAAATTGCAATAATTTAACATTGGAATCTATCCCATCTCACAATGCGGATGTATATATTAATTGCAATAATTGTGATAATTTTTCAGTTTTCTTGTCTAAGAATAAATATCTCGTAGCATTCAATAATGTTTCTTGTGATAAGAAAACGGGGTATCTAGTTCAATATACTGATATGAGCGGGGTTCAACCTCATAAAAATTTATTTATTGTCTATAAATCTTATGGCATCATTTTGCAAAATTCAAGTATTACAAATATAGTAATATGCGATGATTTTTCTTATTGTAGAAAAGCCGATTCATTTGCAACTGACATTAATTATAAAAATATTAAGCCGTTTGATACTAAAGAAGATTTAGAAGAATTTAATATGCCATTAATAAGTGCTTTTTATTATAAAAAAGTAGAAAGCGTTTCAAAAAGGTACACTTTTAATTATAGTTTAAATGGGTGGTATGACGATAACGGTATAAAAGATAGCGTAAAGCAAATTGGTACCTTTGAGGAAAAGCCCACTAAATGGGAAGTAAATAAAGGTTTCTCCTATTATTGTACTGATAGAAAAACTTCTGAAGGTTCCAGAAATGGCATTATGATTTACCACGATGGTGAAAATATATGGGTCGACGCTTTAGGAAGAATTATATCGTAGTAGAATAACTCGGAAAGTTTAACCGGCGGGGAGAAATCCCTGCCATAAAAATTAATAGACATGAAAATTTTAGATGATTTTTTGGCAAAAGTGGGAACAGACAAAGTTCTTCACTTTTTAGGAGGAGGTTTTATCTGTTCTCTGATTTCATTTGTAGTAATCCTCCAGGAACCAACCCTTACATGGTGGCAGAAGATTTCGGCGGTTACAATTGGCAGCGTCTTTGTGTTGATTCTTTCAATTTTGAAAGAAATATTTTGGGATGATCTTCCGGACTGGATAGATGTCGCAGCAGCAATGTTAGGATGCCTGTGTGTGTATATGTCCGTAGGAATTGGTGTTTTGTTTGAATACTTATCTAATTAAAAACAAAAAGATATTCTTTGAGATCATAAAATCTGGGGAAAGTAGTTGGCTATTTCCCCTAGATTTTTTTTAATATTACACCATTAATCATTGAAGTAACAGAGGTACTTTTCAAATGAACTGTATGTTTTATGTCCAGAAGCTCTCATAATTTCAAAAGCTGTATAGCCACGCATCACATTATTGGTTATAAAAGTTCTTCGACAGGTGTGAGAGCTTATTAATTTCCACTTCGGATAATAATCAACTTTGATATGCCCATTAACTTTAGTTTCTCTCTTTACTTCTTGATTAAATTCTTCTCCAATATATTGTAGTAGCTGCTTGATATATTTGTCAAACGATGATATGTCGCTTTTTTCTTTGCTGGAAAGAGGTGGATGATAATCATACTTCTCAAGGATATGATATGTTGTTTTCCGGTCTAGAGACATTTTTTCAATATCTACACGTACTGAGTGTCCAGTTTTTTGTTGGAGAATTGAAAATATATTTCGGTCAAAACAAGATTTATTAATCCTTATCATATCGCTAAATCTTTGTCCGAGATTGCAAGATAGAACAAACATGTCTTTTATTCTTTCCATATTACGGATATATTGTGTTCTTCTTTTTATCGTAGATACATCAAAATGATATATATGACTTACTTCATCGAGGGTTAAAGCAATTTGTTCATGGCAGTAAGGTGGAATTTTTACCATGTCATAACTGTCTGATATTAATGCCCGGTGCTTTGCTGCCCATCCAACAACTGTTTTAAGTTGTGAGCATACTGTTTTAATGGTTGCTAAAGAAAGTCCTTTAGAAAGTAGATAAGGAATAAAATTAAACCAGAACACATCTGTTATGTGTGAAGGATTAAGATTACATGAAACTCTTTTTGAATATTTTTTAAGTGATGAATCAATGAAGAGTAATGTTTCCCGTAACAGGGTGAAAGTTTATTTTTAACTTCAATTAAAGCGTATATAGCTTCAAGAAGTGTTGCATCTGACAAATCAATAGTCAGGTTTTGAAAAGGATTTTGCAGAAAATCTCTAAATGTTGACTTATTGAAATGTAATTTCAGATGACTTTCGATAGTACGAAAATCTTCCATAAATTAAGAAATTGTGAGCTTAAAGGCTCAAATTAAACATACGATTACTTATTTTGCCGTATTAAAATTATATATTATCAACGACTTATGCAAGTTATTGTAGTTTTATTTTGTTGTTATATGCAATATAATTATATTTGTTAAAGAATTTCACATGCGAGATTCTTATTTTGCTAGAAGGAGTGACGACAAAGAGTTGTTGTTGCTCCTTTTTTACTCTTAATTTTTGTCCTTCACGTTTCCAGTTTTACTCGCTAACTTTGCTATGTAATCAATAAAAACAAAGAGTATGTTAAGTTTATTTCTGGTATCAATGCTGATAATTACAGTATATACCGCAGTAGTAGTGATGAAGAGCGGAATACCTTATTCCCTCAGTGAGACTTATTACAGAATTGAGCATAAGAGAGGTTTCTCCATTGCCATGTTGTTTACGGCTTTTACTCTTCTTCCGGTAGGGCTTGAGGTAAGTACGGAAGAAAGTCAGTTCTTAATCTTTCTTAGTGTAGTAGGTATGGCGATAGTAGCCCTGTCACCCAATTTCGCTCATGGAGAAAGAGAAGAAAAGATTGCGCATTATATAGGATCGGCCATTTTGCTTGTTGGCACACAGACGTGGGTAAGCATAAATTCCCCGTGGGCACTTGTTTGCTGGGTGGGTTATTTAGCTTATATTGTCTATGGGATACTTTCACAAAAAGATGATATTTCTTTCTTCCGGAAAATAGTAAACCTGAAACCGGTTTTTTGGGCAGAGGTGGCTGTCATTGTATCTACTTATATTTCGGTTTTGTCTGGCTTGATAGAGCACTGATTTGAAAAACACGGTCTTCATTTTTGTCCTTCATATAACGATACTCTATTTATAACTTTGTATTGCAACACAAAAACTAAACTTTAACCAAACACAAAAACGATGCGTATGAGAAAGAGTATTTTTATGGGGAAAGGAGGCGGCCATGAGTGATGCTATGGTAACTGCGATTTGCAGTATGATGGTCTCTCTGGTTACAATCATCCTGGGGTTTATACAGAAGTATAACCAGAGAACGAAGGACAAAATGACAGACCTTAAAATCGACCTGATTAAAAAAGAAGCCGACCAGCGAAGCTATATGAGAAGCAAAAACTCTGCTACAGTGTATAGCGAGCTGCACGAGATTCTTTACCGAACAAAAGCTATCAGGGTTTATGTGATACAGCCGCACCCTTTGGGTAACAGTGATTTTCTGTCGATACAATATGAGGTGAAACGGAAGGGAATATCTGGAATGAAGGATAATGTACAGAGTCTTCCGATGTGTGACATGGCAGTGTTCTGCCGTTCTCTTACCGACAATCTGTATATGTATTATCCGGACATCAACACTGATATAAAGGATAAGATGGCAAAGTCTCTGCTTTCGGTGAACGGATGTAAGGCTGTGGCCATAAAAAGACTAAATAGTGCAACGGACTGGGTGGGAAACATCTTCTGCGAGTTCTCGGATGATCCGGAGGTGACGGAAGAAGAAATTCAGAAAGTTCTTCAGGACGCTGCGGTGAATATTCAGTTTATCCTCCCAGAGTTTAAGGAGGTGCCTATAAAATAAGTACAAACAACACAAAATGAAACGCTATGAGTGACGTTACTTTTAAGAAAGCGAAAGACGGCTACGAAGCCGAGTTTGATGCACCGGGTGATATCCTGATGCAGATTCACAGTGAGAAGCAGGGAAGACTGACTATCTATCAGAACATAGAGGGTATGCCTCCTGTGAAGATTGAGACCATGACATTTACCAACGCGATCATTCCTCTAAAACTTCTTCCGGGACTGAATGTCCGTATGGAATCGGATGTGGAAGTAAAAGCCTGCAAGTATATTCAGCAGCCTGTTGCTGGTGGTGGCGGTGGAGACGAGCCATACGTTCTGCCGGAAGCAAGCAATAGTGCGCTGGGCGGTATTAAGACAGGGTTCACACAGACAGGCAAGAAATATCCGGTAGTTCTTGAAGGAGGTAAGGCTTATGTGGAAGTGCAATGGACCGATAACAATACTACCTACGAGAAGGCTTCTGATTCTGCTTTAGGACTTGTCAAGATTGGATATTCGCAGAGTGCAAAGAAATATCCGCTGGTGCTTGACGGCGACGGTAAGGCTTATGTAGAAGTTCCGTGGACGGATACTACTTATCAGGCTGCAAACAAAACGACTCTTGGTCTGGTGAAACAGCTTGCTTTTATTACAGATGCTACCGGACAGGAAGATGCCCACACGCAGCTTAATGCCTTGCTTGCGGAACTTAAAAAGCAGGGTGTAATGGCAGATTCCTGATAGAATGACAAATCCATAAACAGACATTTGACTATGAAGATTCTGATAGATAACGGACATGGAGAGGACACGAAAGGAAAGTCCTCTCCTGACGGAAAACTGAAGGAATATGCCTATACTCGTGAGATTGCTTCGCGTGTGGTAGATATGCTGAAATGCAAAGGACTTGATGCGGAACTTCTTACTCCGGAAACGGAGGATGTATCTCTTGCGGAACGTGTGGCCCGTGCGAATGAACACAATCCATCGGATACCATCCTTGTATCTATTCATGTGGATGCGAAAGGTGATGGTACTAAATGGATGGATGCTACCGGATGGTCGTCGAGAGTGTATCTCACCTGTTCGGAAAATACCAAGAAGCTGGCATCGGCTCTCACTGAGGCAGCCGGAAAGCAGGGGTTGAAGATAAGAAGACAGTATTCCGACAAGGACTACTGGACTCAAAATCTTTACCTGCTGCGCAAGACGAAATGTCCGGCTGTTCTCACGGAGAATCTTTTTCAGGACAACCGTGAAGATGTGGACTTCCTTCTTACAGAGGAAGGCAAACAGAAGATAACCGACCTCCATGTGGAGGGTATATGTAACTATATCGGCTTATGAAAAATCTCCCGTGGATATTGGTAGGAGTGCTGGCACTGGCTTTGCTTCTTTCGTGGTGCAATGGCGGTGCCGGATATTCCGGCAGAAGGGGAGGAGGGGATACCGTCTGGCTTCCGGTCCGCGTTGATACGATACGCGATACAGTGATAGCTCCTCCGGTCTCGGAAAAACCAGCAGGAACGGATTCGGCACGACTCCCGGTGCTGAAACCTGACCGTCCGAAACCTACTCCGATGCCGAAACCTGTGCCCGAACAAACAGACTCACTATCTGCTGATACATCGGGAAAAGAGCCGGTCCGGAATCCCGACAGTGTGGATGTGCTGATACCTATCGTAGAGCGCGAATACCGTACTTCCGACTATCGCATCGTGGTGTCGGGCTACAATCCGCAGCTCAAAGATGTGGAGCTTTACAGGCATACTGAAACGGGAATTGTCAGACCTCCGTCTCCAAAACGGAAAAGGTGGGGCATAGGACCGAGCATAAGCTGGGGAATCGGACCTAATGGGAAAGCCCAGTTTGTTCTGGGTGTATCTCTTTATTATAACCTGCTGCAGTGGTAGCAGCAGGTTTCTTTTTTTAAAACGAAAAACACCGCCTGCACAGGCACACAAAAAAACGACAGACACAATGAGCAAGACAGAACTGTTCGACCATATCCTCAGTATAGTGGCCGAAGAAACCGAACTGCCAGCCGTGCGTATCCTCTCAAGAAAAAGAGACGCGGAAACGGTGGACGCACGCTATCTGCTGGTATATTTCTTATCGGATACCGGCTTTACTCCTTCTTATATCGCCGAAAGAATAGGCTTCACAGAACGCGCCGTAACGTATATCCAGACCAATTTCGAAGAGCGGCGTTCCGTTCAGAAAATACTCAGAATTAACTACGAAAACATCAGGAAGAAGTTGCGAAATAACTCATTCTGTGCGTGATAGCTATACCGTACCTTTGTGTTGTCAGGTAATAGTGCCTGATACAACAACACAAACACAGCATTATGCAAATTAAAGGTATGGACGGTCAGAGCTATAACGTAACTGGCCAGGGACAGGGTAATTTCAACACTGTCGGAGCAGCTGCAGGTATCGCATCTTTCTTGGGTATCAATGCAGGTAATGTATTGGGTGGCGGTTGTGGAAACCGTGGTGCATGGGTAGGCAATGGCTGTATGGGAGGTTGCAGCGAAAACACTCTTGTCACTCGCTACGAAGCAGGTCTCAGCAGCACTATTGCAGCTAAGGATGCACGCATCGGTCTTCTCGAATCGCAGGTTTACACTGATCAGAAGTTGGTGGAAGTAGTCAAGGACTATACAACTCAGATCAAGGAACTTGCTGCAGAAGTTCGTGCAAACAAGGATGCTCAGGTGGCTATCAACATGCAGCAGGCTGTATATAACGGCACAAACAATGCTGCTATGCAGTGCATCCAGGGGCAGGTTGCACAGTTGTTCTCACTTACCAAGCTGGTAGTGCCTAACGCTTCAGTTTGTCCGGGTTGGGGACCTGTATGTGTTCAGCCGGCAGAATGCCCTACTAAGTAAGTAGTGCGATAGGGAATTGGAGCGCACACTGCGCTCCTTCCTTTTGTACACAAAAACTATTCTATTCTCTTATATAGACACGATATTATCTATGAATACAAACGCTCAGATTCTGGCTGCTATCCTGAACCGTGTGGGACAGCCTGTCATACAGCACTTCATGGGGCTTAAAATGCAGAACTCGCCTGTAGTAAACGGTATCGAAAACTGGGTGAGGAATCTCGGCATTGCAGGACCTAACTGGAATCTTACCGGCGAACTGATGCCATTCATACAGCCGTTAAGCGGAAGGATGGTGGAGCCTATACTTGCACAGTACCTGGCGAACGTGCCCGATGCGATGATTCCCGGCATGGCTCACAGTCTGGTGGACGAAGCTTTGAAGCAAGGTCAGATTTCGCTTCTCGGAGGTATGATTACTCTTGACAGTAACGACCTGGCAGAGATTAAGAAATTGCTCAATGCCAATATGCCATACATACCCATGCAGCCCGTCGCACTCAAGGAAGGAACGGAAGCACCGGAAAAGACACAAGAAACGGAGGTAAAGAATGATGGATCAAATGATACTGGGGCAGATTCTAAACAAGGCAAACACTCTTGAGGAAATGATGCTGTTGCTCATGCGTCAGAAGAGTGAATCAGGGCAGCCGGGGAGTGGCGACTGTGAAAAGATAGATAGACTTATTGAGCTGGTAGAGTCTTTGCATATTTCGGTGGACGGACTCGGAAACAAAATGGATTTACTCCTTCAGCAGATGAAGCAGTTGGAGGAAAAGGTTAATACAATTGACATGCAACTGCCTGACTTGAAATGCCGTTTCTCCAGCGGCAAACCTGATTCGGGCAAGAACACAAAAACTGATAAAAAATAAATGTTATGACAACAGATGCAATGATAGACAGGTACGAGGAATTGTATGACAAGATGAAGGACAGTAAGGACACGAAGAATATGAAAATCTTCGGCAAGGCTGCCGGATATATGTTTAAGGAATTATGTAAGGTTCATCCTGATTTGGCTGAGAAATGGTTGACTCACCTGGAACCGATATGCTGGGATAACTACCTCTCTGCATCGGAGGCGGTGAACATAGGCAAGACGATGATCAGTCAGGACGGTATGCAGGGGTTCCACTGGGGACACGATGCTTTTGTGTCGGTTGTAAGACAGCTTGGTGGTATGCCGGAGGAAAAGCCTTACTATAACTCATACGCGCTTTGTGTTGCAGCGAACATGATTTATTCGGATATGGCGCAGAGTATAGCAGAAGACATGGGCTACAAGACGGTAATGGAAGTGCCAAACGAGAAGATGGCTCTTTCATGTTATAAGAAAGCTGTATCCTATCTGAAGGATAAGGACGGAAACTTCTCCATCCGTCATTACTTTAAGTACAGGATATATGATAAGGACCCGTTAAAATGACGTTTAAAGGAATTGGTTAAAGTTTGTCGGAATCATAATAGGTCTGTTAAAGCAGTAGAGGTTTAATCGTTTCCTCTGCTGCTTTTTTTGTCTATATAGGGTTATCCGTGGTCGTAAATGTCTCCAAATTGGGTTTCAATAAATATCACATGAAAAATCTTTGATTCTCTGAATCCTACAAACGGAAGGTTTGAACCGGTTGCCCGAAAAACAGTCAAGTCCACTTCAGGCGTGATGAACTTAGGCAGCAGGTTCTTTGGCTTTATCTGTTTGTAGGGGATTTTTTCCGTACCGAAAGAGTGCCTGTCCGATTTTGCAATCTCGTTCCAACCAAGTTCCGACAGCTTTTTCAATCTGAAAAGAAATTCTTTAAAAAAATCAGGACTCTTACAGTCCTTCACAGAAACATCTTGAAGGTATTTGAATGAAAATATAGGATAATCAATTGAAGCAAAAACTTTCACGTCATCAATTCTGATATTCTGCTTGTCTACGACGTTTTTAATCAGCGCAAATTCATTTTCCTCTGATTTAGACTTTCCTTTTTTCTTGCCGCTCATTTCAGACGTGTTTTAAAATAGTTGGACAGCTTTTCCAAAGAGATTATGTTTCCGGTTCCAACGGCAGTGGTTCTCCACGGTTCCTCTTCGTGAGTCTTGGTCATAAGACCAATGGCAGAATAAGGAGAATACGCTCTGAATACTTCGTTGAAGAGCTTCTCTTCCAACTCACTGAGCTTTACGATTTCTTCGCTTTCCGGTAGCAGACCGCTTGCTCCAAATTCACTGAAATGATGATATACTTCTGGAACAACAGGTCCATACATCCAAGCCTCGATGTTTTCCTTGAAAAGAGGTTCGCCAAATTTTGCAACGTGATAACCCTGTTCATAGTAAAGCATTTTTTGAAGCTTGAGGTTAGACATAAGTTCACCTCCTTCTAAATCTTGCGCCATCTTTAAAAGTTTGTTTGCGATTTCCAATGCACTGTATAACATAGTTGTAAAAGTATTGAGTTTTTTATTAAAATTAGTTGTTGAATCGTAAGTAGGTTTTAACGCAGCAAAAGTTTTTCATTTCTCCTCTGCTGCTTTTTTTATGTGTTATTGTATCAGTGAATCGACGGTAAACTCAAAATTATAATCGTTTTTTACTCCTTCTATTTCAATCGGGAAAAGCACTTTGATTTTACGGCCTATCCATACTTTATTTGCTATGTCGTTTTCCATGACTTCTTTTTTGTTATAATAACATGGTATCATAGCGTTTTGTATCCATTGTGCCGGAATAAAGCCAGATACTCCATTATCAAAATAAACATTATTCACAGGAACAATTATATCTGATATTTTACCTCCCTTTGGAATGCTTATGCTTCCTTGTGGTTGTTCACGCTCTGCATATTTTACCCCTTTGTGCATGATTCGGGAAACATTTCCATGATAGTCCATATAGGAAATATCATCCCAGTTTATTTTTAATGTATGATTCGAGAGGTTTTTCAACTCAAACTCTAGTTGCGTTGTGTTATAATACCATGTTATACCAATATAATCATCAGTATATTCGTATTTATTCAGAATAAGAGGTTTATTATTATTGTCTGTAGTTTCTTCAGATATTTTAGTTATCTTTTTTTCTCCAAAAGGATATTTGCTGTCAGAAGGACTTTCGACAGAAGAAAGTTTTACATCGTATCTTGCAATGTAGATAGAAGGACCGCAAGATGTAACAAAGACAGTTAGGATAAACAGTAATAAAGCCTTAAATAATACTTTTTGATAATTCATAATAACTATTTAAAAGTGTTTAATATACGCAAATATACTGATAAACAGTATATTATGATGTATGTGTGCTGACATTTATTTTTTAAGTGTGGAAATTCGGATTGAATCTTAAAAAAGATACAAAAATGTGCTTTGAAAGGTTAAATTTGTTTATCGTGTAAAACCGGCCTTACAGCTATCTGCAAGACCTGTCATACAGGTTTGCTGCAGAAGTTTTTTGAGCTTTTCTCAATGGGGATATATTTTACTTTCGTTAACAGAATAAGATGTCATTTGATTATAGAAAAAGAGGTATGAAATGTCGGTAATTTCCTTTGGATAAAAAGGAAAAAATAAGTTTTAAGTGCATGCATGAAAGCCTTTTATGGTCTTTAATTTTTGTCCTTCATATTCTGTATTTGTCTGCCTAACTTTGGGTAAAACAACACAGAAAACATGGCAAACTACGGAAACAGACTGGCAAGAATTGATGTGCTTATAGGCGGTGCAGACCAGGCACGTAAGCAGGTAGAGGATATGCGCAAGGAATGGGCGAAGCTCGGCAAAGAAGTTCAAGCTGCCCAAAAGAAAATGGAGGCTACCGTAGATACGGTGGAATATGATAAGAACAAGGCTGTATATACTGAGGCTGTGAAGCAACAGAAACAGTTGCAGAAAAGCATTCAGGAAACAGAGCGGAATATCAATACAGTAGAAAAGTACCTGGCTGATGTTTCCGGTCAGACACTCCGGAATCTAAACAATGCCCGTAAAGGACTTAACCAGATGCTTCTTGGTATCAATCCCAAGAATTTCGAGACACTGAGAACTGTGCGTGACTACATCAAACAGGTAAATGATGAAATTCAGCGCAGAAAAGGGACTCTCATTGAGTTTTCCGACATCATGGGGAATATAGGTACAGTAAGTGACAAGTCTCTTGGTATGGCAAAACAGAGACTTCAGGAGCTTGTTGCATCTACCGAACAGAATACAGCCGAGATTCAGAAATACCGTGACCAGCTTAAAAAGGTGGAAGATGAGGAGCAACGCCGTATAAGTTCTAAGGCCGGTCGTATAATGGGTAATCTGGGTGGCAGCACTGTGTCTGAAATCCAGGAAGCCATAAAGGTGACTACCCAGCTTCGTGATGCGCAGAAGTTAGGCAGCCAGGAATGGGAAATCTATAACTACGAAATACAGCGTGCGCAGAAGTATTTGTCCGATTTCAATGAATTGGGCAAGCAGCTTGCCATGTCCGACCGAATGACTGATCTTGCAAAGGCAAGTACGGCTTCACTGACAGAACTGAAGAAATACTGGCAGGAACAGGTGAATGGCGCACAGCGTGGCAGTCAGGAGCTTGCCGAGTATGAGAAGCAGTTGAAACTGGTAACTCAAGAGGAAGAAAGAAGAATCAGTAAGAGTGCTGTCAAAGTGTTTTCTAACCTCTCAGGAAGTAGTGTTTCTGAAATAGAAGATGCGATAAAGGCAACAACACAGCTTCGTAACGCCCAGGAATTAGGTTCTCGGCAATGGGAAATATATAACAGGTATATTGAGAATGCCCAAAAGTATCTTTCAGATTTTGAAGAGACAAGCAAGAGTATTGCTATTGCAAAACGTATGCAGAATCTGGGTGATGCCAGTGCTGCCTCGCTTGTAGAATTGAAGAAATTCTGGCAGGAACAGATAGATGGTGCGGAACTGTCTTCTCAAAAACTTGATCAGTATAAGCAAAGTCTGGAAGCAATAACTAAGGAAGAACAGAAGCGTTTGTCACAGCGGGCGCAATCAACATTGGGCAGTATTCAGGGAGGTACTTTTAATGCTACCATAGGTGAGACCAAGGAAGCCATAAAACTACTGGAGCAATATAAACAGCAGTTAAAGGTAAGCGATACGCAGGGAATACAGCAGGTGGACGATGCTATTAAGTCGCTTAATGAAAGCATAAAGAAGGCATCGGATAATACTTCCTCTTTGGAGGACTCTCTTGATCTGGCAGAAAAGGTAGGCAAAGGTACTTTTGACGGTACAATAGAAGACCTTGAAAGGCTGAAAAAGACTCTTGAAGAGTATCAGAAAAAATTGAAACTTACTGATGCAGACGGACTTGAAAACATACAGAAGGCATTACAAGATATAGATAAGAAGCAAAAGGAGCTGACAAAGGGTACAGTAAAGCTGGACGATGTAATGCTGAATCTCCATACTAAACCTCTTGAAGACTTACAGAAGGCTGCTGCCATGTTGCAGGAAGAACTTTCTACTGCTGAACGTGGTACCAGGGAATATATAGACACCTCAAGGAAATTGCGTATGGTCAATTCCCAGATTAATGAGGTGAAACGTAGCTGGCAGGAACATGACAATCAAATTATAGCAACGATAAAACGATTGACAAGTTACGTCCTGGTATATGCCGGATTCAATGAAGTATGGGGACGAATTAAACAGTTGACACAGGCAAATCTTGAGCTTAGTGATAGCCTGGCAGATATACAGAAGACTACCGGTCTTTCTGCCGAATCTGTGGCCGAACTGAGCCGAGAGATAGACAGTATTGATACCCGTACAGCACAGCAGGAACTTCATGATCTTGCATACGAAGCCGGTAAACTTGGTATCTCTGCAAAGGAAGATGTCCTTGCATTTGTGAAAGCCGGTAATCAGTTGCTCGTTGCATTGGGAGAAGAACTGGGTGGCGCAGAAGCCGTGCGTCAGCTTATGAAGGTAAATGCCATACTTGGTGAGACAGAGAAACTCGGCATCGAGAAAGCCTTGCTTGCTACTGGTTCTGCAATTAATGAGATATCACAGACAAGCCGTGCCTCTGCCGGACCTATCGTTGATATAGTGACACGTATCGGTGCAATTGGTAATGCAGCAGGGCTTTCCATGTCAGATTTGATTGCATTGGGTGGTTCTCTTGATGCTTTGGGACAGAATGCAGAGGTCAGCGGTACAGCGTTGAATACGTTCATTTCCACTCTTACCAGTGAGACAACCGAGGTAGCACAGGCCGTAGGATTGAGCGACGAATATTTGAAAAGCCTTATTAGTCAGGGTAAGACCATTGAAGCTATTATTGCAGTATTTGAGAAAATGAATGCAATGGGCAGTTTGGATGTTCTTGCTCCTCTGATGAAGGACTTGGGTAGCGACGGTGAGCGTATCAAGCAGGTGCTTGTAACATTGTCTTCGGGTGTAGAAGAACTGAAGGCACAGGTGTTTACTTCTACTCGTGCATTTAAGGAGGCTACCAGTGTAACGGAAGAGTATAGCATCAAGAATGAGTCTGCTATGGCCATTGTGCAGCGAATGGGCAATGCTATAAAAGAGAATATTGTAAACAGCGGACTGGTAGAATGGCTTACTGATGTACTGAGGTGGATAGCAAGTATTCCTAATAAGTTTGAACGTGGAGAAAAAGGAATCCGTCTTCTTGCTGTGTCAATGGAGGTTTTGGTAGGAGTTCTTATTGCGACATCAAAGGCAACACAGAACGCAAGTTTTAATATGCTGCTGTTTTTTGATAAAGTCAAGAAAGGTGCAGTTTCAATTAATGTGTTCTCAACCGCGCTAAAAGGCTTATGGACTGCAATGAAGATGAATCCTATCGGATGGCTAACTCTCGGAGTTACAGCTTTGGCTTCTGCATGGACATATTTCTCTGAAAAGGTATCAGAAGCCGGAAAAGCGTTAGCTGAGTTTGAAAGCACAATTCAGAAAGAAAAGTTTGAACTTGACAATCTTCGCTTTGCAATTGATAAAGCCAACGATAAAACAGGAGAAAGGGCTGCATTGATTAAACAGTTGAACGATAAGTATGGTGCTTATTTGGGCTTCATGGTTACAGAAAACAACTATGCCGAAAAACAGGAGTATATATATCGTCTTATCAATGCCCGTCTGCGTGAGACTCTTGCCTTGAAGATGCGTGACAAGATGATGGATAACATTACTGAACGCTATTCGGATGTTATACAAGGGCTTCAATCTGACATAATCAATGAACTGAACGAAATGAAACGTGTCGGTGAGACCAATGCCGGAGCTGCAATGTCGGCCATCATGGACGGTATCAACAAAGCAGCAGAGGAAGGTCTTACTACCAATGACGCACTGAAGTCATTCTTTGAAAAATTCGGGTATAGTGGAGAAGACAGTTATATAGGTTCAAGATTATGGACCGCTGCAAATGAATTGCTGAAAGTGCAAAAAGCCATCCGTCAGGAAACAGAGCAGACGGAGAAATATCTTGAGAGTGCCAGCCGTGCTGCAAAGAAAGAGGCTGATGTACTCATGCTGATGGATCTTAGAAAGTCTAATGAAGGAATATTGTCTTCTAAGGACGGTAGAGAGCTTAATACATATCTTCAGCAAGCCAATACATACGTTCAGCGTCTTCGTGACAGTATTGATGAACTGAATGCAAAGCGAGACAAAGGAGAAAAGCTTTCCAAAGATGAAGAAGCCAATTTAAAGGAAAAGAACAAACAGCTCGGTGTATATCAGCACAACATAGAACAGGTACAGAACCGCATCAAGGCGTTAGGTATGGAATCTGTCTGGGGACAGGGTTTGTCTCTTGAAACGGCAGGTGTAGATAAGCTTGTGGCTACCTACAAGAAACTTGAAGCCATGATGAAGAGTATCAATGAAGACAAGGACTATGCGGCGACATTTGCTGCGCGTGGTTTCAAGTCGGCCAAAGAAGAATACGATGCCCTGAAGAAGATGGAGGATGATGTGGCAAGAGTTCTGAAAGACAAGTGGGGTAGAGATACAAGCGGAAACTGGCTTAAAGAGCGTAAAGGTGGCAGTCGTGGTGAAGACAAGAAAATGCGTGAAGAGATAGATTCTGCCATGTCAGCTCTTGAAGCATATTTTGTTCGTCGCCAGCAGGCTATCCGTCAGGCATACCTAAACGAGCAGATTACAACCGAGGAGATGAACCGTCAGATAGATCAGACCGAAGAAGAACATCTTCTAGCTCGTGTGGAACTTCGTAAGCGGTTGCTCGGAAAAGAAAGCACATTCAACAAGGATCTGTACGATATGTCCGACAAAGACCTTGACAAGCTTGCCGGATTCCTTCAGAAGTTGGGCGACAGGGAGACGGACGGAATGCAGAAGAAACTTGAAGAAGACCTTCTCGCCATGATGAACAATATCATCAAGTATCGCCAGGAGATAGAGAAAGAACTTCGCAAGTACAATCCGTTTGAGTCGTTGGTATATCAGTATGAACAGTCACTCGACAAGCTTCGTCTTCTGTCCACAGATACGGAAAAGATATTCCGTGCCAGTCTTGGTCTGGACAGTGATGTGGGAACTGAAGCAATAAAGGAGAGGGTGGATGCACTTGTAGAATTGTCGGAAGATGCCTACAGTATAAACGAAACCCAGTTACGCGAGTATCTAAGCAATATTGATGCGGTTTGGGCTGAAAGCATGAGTCCAGAACAAATGTCACTCATGCTCAAGAAACTGCGTGATTTCTATCAGGATTCAAAGGCGGCAGCAGAGAAGTATGCAAAGGATATCCGTCAGATGGTAGAGATTCAGTGGCAGACCGGAGGCAACGAAAAGATGTGGGAGGATATGATAAAGTCTTCCAATCAGTATGCCGATATGATCCGGACTGCCGGTGGGCTTGGACTGACCTCTTCTCAAAGCTCCATACTCGGTACTTCTGCCGTTGATGATGCAGAACTTGAAACACTCCGCATAAAGCTTGAAGCCGCACAGAAATATTACGAGCAGTTCTATGCACGTAAGGAAGAACTGATACAGCAGGCTATTGCTTCAGGAGCAACCGAGCAACAGGCGGAAGAATCGTATCGTTTGGCAGAACAAGAAGCCTTTGATGCTTTGACTGAAGCGCAAGAAAAACAGGCCGAAAAAGAACTTGAAATAACTCGCGACAAGTTGGAAAGTCTGAAAGCTTATACTGATGCGGTGGTAGATTTCAGCTATCAGATGGGAGAAGCTGCATTTGGCGAAGTAGAAGACAGAAAAGCTGCAGCAAAGATGCTGCTTCAGACGGCCATGAAACTCACTAAAGACTTGATAATGCAGAAAGTTCAGGAACTTGTGATGAAGAAGGCTTTGGGCGCACAGGAGGTAGCACAGGAAGCAGCTACAAGTGGTGCTGTTACTGCTATACATGGTACTCAGGCCGTTACAGACCTGACTGTGCAGGGTGCAAAGACAGCTGGTGATATTTCTGCCGGTATAGCTTCCGGTTCTGCTAAAACCGTAGGTCAGTTAGGTTGGTGGGGTATCCCGCTTATAGCTGTCATCAGTGCAGCTCTTAGTGCATTAATGGGGATTGCAATGAGCAAGATGAATAAAGCAAAAGAAGAAGTGGCATCTGCAACCGGAGTTAGCAGTAGTAAAAGTCGTGTAGTGGCAGGTATGCTTACCTATGCCAAAGGTGATTATCCTGTGTTGGGTAATGACGGACAGATATACAATGCCCGGTACCAGAAAGAACTGAAGACAGGAGTGTATCGCGGCGGTGCGCATTTCGGCATATTCTCAGAGAAGAAGCCGGAAATGATAGTTGACGGAGATACTACACAGAAACTTATTCTCAACTATCCACACATATACGATAGTATTCTGACTATTGCCCGACATGGACAACTCAAGCAGGCAGCCATGCCTACGTTTGCCACTGGTAATTATCCGTCAGTTTCATCTACTGTTTCTGGTGCTCCGGCACAAACAGCGGTACAGGACATGATGACGAATGAACAGATGCAGCAGACACTTACTCAGCTTACGACTGCAGTGGCTTCGTTGACCGACAGGCTTAACCGGCCTATTAGTGCAACAATGGACCCATATCAGGCAAACAAGACACTGAAAAAAACAGACAAGTTTATGAACAAAAGAGGACTGGTGTAAAAGCCGGTCCTTTATATGGCTTTATAATAAACAACGAAAAACAGAATACGATGAAAGGAATACAGATTAAGATAAACGGTGAATGGATCTATCTTCCGGATGACTTTTCAATCACGCTTGAACATACAAGTCCGGTGTTCAACGAACAGGGCACATTCTCATTCCCATTCGAAATACCATTAGAGTCAAACCGTTCAATATTTAAGAATATAGCAGATCCGTTCGGCGACATAAGTTTGCATGACTTAGACAAGTCTCCTGCTGAAGTATGGTTTGGTGGTGTAATGCTTTATCGCGGCATTATAGAGATTGATGAAGAAGTAGAACTTGAAGAAGCCATACCTGTAACATTCCTTTCTGGGAACAGTGACTTTATGAGCCGTATAGAAGAATTGAATGCTCGTGATATACCCCTTGATCGAAAAATTAAATTAGGATATGTGGTAACACGGATGAAGAATAAACCTGATGCTCCTGTTTCAGCATTAGCATATTTACCGGATTATGTGATGATGAATTATACAGAATATAATATATCCAAACCATATCCGTTGTCTCCATTTTGTAATGTACGAGTCTGTACATCCACCGAAAAAGGATACTACAAAATATTAGAGGCAAAACGCCCTTTTAGCGGTGTTTGTTTTTATGTGATGTATCTTCTTGACTGCTTGCTGAAACACATGTCTATCATATCAAGAAGGAATGATCTTTATCTTTTAGAAGATATGACACGTTTGGCCTTCTTCTCGACACAATGCCATGTCAGTTATTCAACGGATACCCGTGAGATTCCTCTTTCTGAAATAAGGGCAAAAGACTTTTGTGGTGATATTTTTGACATTACATACGCTGTAAGAACCGGGTCTACTAATTCAAATATAAAATATTACGGAAGCGAAAATTTTTTGTTTTATGGAAGTGATGTGTATGCCACTAATGAGAATTTTCCGGAGGTTACTATATCTGAGTTGATAGAAGACCTGATGAATGCTTTCGGAGTGCGTTTTCTCTATGATAGCAGGCTCAACTGTATGGATATAATTTTTGTAAAAGATATTCTGAGAAGCAGTGAAGAGATAGAATTACCGGTACATATTTTAGACTATTATTTGGTAAAATCAAAAAATAAAACGATTAAAATAACGTATGGTGACTCTGATGATACGGCTTTCAATTATAATGATTATTCTGATGTTGTAGAATATGAAGATTATAATCATTTGCTTGAAGGTGGAATTAATTCATTCGATAAAAAATGCAAGATTGATAAAAAAACAGGGAATGCATACAGAGTTAAGGTTAACAAAGAGACAGGTGGCTCTCCTTCACTCTTCGAGGTAGGAGGATTTAGGGATTATATTATAAATAAAAACAAAAGTGATAAAGAAAATGAGCAGGTTATTACATTGAATTTCCGGCCTGTAATTATTAATTCCGTCCAGGGAGGTAAGAATGATGATGGATCTGCTTCGATAGGAAATAATTCCGGCAATAATCTTGTTGATAAAGATAATATATTGTCAGGTCAATCATCCAATACTCATAACAAAAATTCTAATTCTCAAAGCAGACCTGGAATTATGTCTCCGTTGTCTGATGGAGAAAGGCTTTTGGCCATTTTTGCAGATGTAGAATTAAATTCGTCTCCAGTAATTGATAAAAGTCTGTATGAGTCAAATCAATACGAGGGCGGGTCTTCTGTATTTGTTACTGAAAGGTCAATGACAATTAAAGCTTTATGTCCGGAATTGTATGATACAGAATCAAATCAAGAACCACCATTAAGGAAATATGATGCTGGATATACTCTGGGGATTATGCGTGGACCCGGTGACGAATCCAAACTTGAAATAGTAAATAATGACTATGATGGTGAAGGAAACTCTTCATGGGTGCAGACTGTCGGGAACTATGCTTTTACTTCTGATAGTTGTGACAATTATGGCCGTTTTTTTGATTATAATGGAACAGAAGAGGGTGGAGCAGACCAAAACGGCCGTTTTTCTCTGAAACTGATTCCCGAAAAAGAGGGGTATCCGATTGATAATAATTACAAAGATCGCGGGCTTGTGTCAAAATTTCTGTCTGAATATCTATATTTTATGGCTAATAAGAAAACCATTGTTCTGACTGTAAAGATGAGTATCACACAAATTATCGGTATAGATTTTCTAAAACGATATAAGATTGGCGGTTTTGTAGGTTTTATTAATAAGGTATCTTATACGCTTAATGTGAATGGAGTAGTAGATTCAACCATAGAACTTTATACGTTGTAAAATTAAAAAAATGACTTATGGCTATACAAGTTGTTCAACAACCGGGTGCAATATCTTTTGCCGGTGATCCGATAATAGCAAAGGTGAAAACGACGCTTACAGGGAAAACATTTCTCCGTGTGAAGTTAAAATGCGATGTTACAGTATTTAGAAACAGTGAGGAACATACTTATTCTGAGCCTTATTCTTTTGAAGTAGCAGCGGATGGTATTGCTGAATTTAATGTCGGAAGTACCATACAAACTGCTCTTGCAAGATACATTATACAAACTGCCAATAATGGTGAAATGGAGCAGACTATGTATGCTGCAAAGTTTAAACTGACATATAAAGAAGCTTATATTGAGGGAATGACAGAAATTGAAGAAGAAGAAATCACTTCTGAAGAATATAAAGCTTTGCCAGGGAGCTTGACAGAATTTGAGAGGCTTTCCGCTCCAAACGAAGATACGGCTACTATTTTGGGAGACGGACGTATATTGAGCAGAAAACCCGAAGGAGAAATAATTCCTTTGGGCGTGGATATCTTTTTCCCTGCAGTCAGTACAAAAGCAGATACTATATATTATAGTGTAAAGCAGGGTGAAGTTACCAACGATTATTCCATATTTACAGGAGGTATATTGGTTCCGAAATCTATTCAGATAAAGACAGATTCTCTTAGTCTTGGAAATGTGATTATAGGAACAACTGCACAGCAGGGAAAACAGGCTTACATAGTAAGTCCACATTCAGATATGAGGTGTTTTGTCTTTATAAACAGTTTCGGACTTTTAGAGAGTGTAACTGCTATCACAAAAGAATCAATGAAATATGATATACAAAGTAATCTGTATGTTGTTCCACAGGAGATAGGGTTTAAGGGAAACACACAAGTAGTAAATTACGCTTCTTTACCGACATCTTCATTCGAGATGAGCAGCGGTTTCGTAAATAGAGAATGGGCAGAATGGTGGATTAATGAGTTTATTGTTACAAGAAAAGCGTGGCTCCTGCTCAATGGAAGATATGTGCCGGTAGCCATAATACCCGAAGAAACGGTATCACTTTATGACCGCAGTAAGCCGGATCTTATGGCCGTAAACTTTAATGTGCGATATTCATTTACAGGTGGCACTTATAATTCATTTGTCAGATAAACCGTTTTTATCTTTCAATTTGCGTATTGTATCTTTCATACGCAATAGGCGCTGGCGCAATAGGCGGTTTTCTTCTACCAAATACTCTGTATAGCTCATACTGTAGCTTAACTCGGTACGGTTATTATCGGTTATAAAGCATGAAGGAGTTAAATCAAGAGTATTGCAAAGGCGTATTAAGTCCGATAGGCGCATGGTACTTTCCGGTTTTCTCCATGCACGAATAGATGCCTCACTTACTCCGTTCAGTTCTGCAATTTCCATACGCGTAAGGCTTGTGAGTGCATCTTGACCAAACAAGTCGTTTACATGTTCGGGGTGAAATACAACTGTTTTCCACTCTTCCGAACGGTAATAACTGTATTGATATACTGGTGGCTGTACACCGTTGTTTCTGAGAAAGAAATGACGTGTGGACAGCTGCCACTTGTTGCATAATTTAATGAATGAAGTGACAGGCAAATCGCCTTCCTTGAATGACTCGGCATAGTTTACGAGACCGGCAGATTTAATCAGCTCCTTGCCTGTGATATTCAATACACTTGTAAGGTTCTGCAGAAGATTCCAGTTAACAGTCCATTTCCTTATTTTACGCTCTTGGTTTTCTTCTTTATTATATTCAGAAGGAGAATTACCTAAGAATAGGCCGCTTTTCAGCGTAATTTTAAGTTGTTCATTTTCTTTTTTAAGATTACGGTAGTCATCTCTTTCTTTTTCAAGAATCTGTTTCAGCTCTGTTATTTCCTGCCAGATACGTGTAGGCAGTTCCGCAGCCTCTTTCCTGGTTTCAATCTGCTCAAGATTTTTATTTTTGTCTTCTACGAACGAATCAATATTTATTTTATAATGATTGCATATTTTTAAAATTTCTGTGAGACTGATAGAACATAGTTCTGGATTGCTCCACCTTGTTATAGTAGTCAGAGAAACACTCATAGTCTTTGCAAAATCCTCCCGCGTAATGTTGCCTCCCAATCCATTCGGACCATAGACAAACCGAATATTTCGAGGCTGAAACTCGATAGGAATAAATTTGTTTTCTGGAATAACATATTTGTATTTGTTCTCCAGAAATGGCTCATTCGGATTTAAAGTGATAAAGTCGGCTAGGCTTATGCGTAGTGTGTTGCATAAATCTATAAGTTCCTTAAAGGGAAAAGTATCCTGATTTGCAATACGTCGGGCATATTTATGCTTTGCTCCGAGGCATAAGTTAGAGAGGTCTGCCTGTGTCATACCAAACATTGAAGGTAGCCTCTTAAACAGGAATATATTGAAGTAGTACATAAAAAAACAGGTTCAAATATGTTATTTTTATAACGAAAATTAGTTTTTTTAAATTCAAATTCGTTACTTTGTACGGTAAATATAACAAAAATGAACTTAAAATACCAATGATGAAACGAAACAATTCGGTTGAGAGTATGAAAATTCGCACTATTTTGGGTAAAAAAAATAGATCTCTGAGATTGTGCTTCACTCATTTTGTCGTTGAAAAATACGGGATGAGTATCAATACTGCCCACTCACGTTTCCGGCGCGGGATATTAAGTAAATGGCAGATAGTCGGCATAAAAGGCTGCATTAGGGAGTTTCTTGAGGACGATTCTTTTAATGACTTCAAGAACTTCTACAACGACTTGCCTGTCAAATCGGAGTTTATAAAATTCATGCAAAATGAAATGGAAATGTGCGAACGTACAGCAAGGGCTAGGTTCAAGAAGTTTGATTTCAATGATTTGGAACTTGTCGGACTTGAAACAGTATATGAAGAGTTCATACAAGGTATTACACAAGAAGGTAAAAATACATAGGAAATGAAGAAACAATGGGAGGCATATACAAATTTACGTGACGGATTTTCTCGCATAGTATTTGAGGACGGTGAGGAACTGATAGTAAAGAACGATGGAGTGGCAGGATATGCATTCGTAGAAGAATACCTGGAAGAAATGGGCATGTACTATCCTTCGCATCTTGAAGCTGCTGATTTGAAACTTAGAATGCGTCTGGGCCGCGCATACAAGACCATAAAGAGCATAACGAACAGATACCGTTCCGAACTGGCTCTTGTCAGTCTTAATTGCTGTTTTGGCGCGCAGGATCATATATTAGACCATAAATCGGAAGGTGATTTTAATGTGGAGTTTACTCTTTGTCCGGAAAGATACAATTGCCCGTTCAATGGCTTCAATCCTAATTATAAACACAAACATATTGTATGCTGCAATCCCATATACGAATGCGGACTATCACCCAAGCAGGCAGAAGTAGCATTTCTCATGGCCAACACGGCATTATCTTATGAGGATATTGCCGAGAAACTGGGGTGCAGTTACTCTAATATTGACAATATTCGCAAACGAATCTTTGCCGTTCTTGATGTCAAGACGCGTCCGGAACTGACTGTGAAACTTCAAGGGAAACGACTTATATAAATAGAATAATCCTTAAAGATATTATGATACGAGAAAAATATTTTAATCAATTTCAGCAACGATTCCGGATGAAAGAGGTTTCCTTATCAATAAGATTTGAGGATGAAAGTATAGTTATATATTCGGATAATGCTTCTAAAACTTTACTAACTAAACTTAAAAATGAGATAGTGTATGATGGTTATGTTGAGTCGGGAGAGGTTGACCACGGAGTGATACGTCTTTTCAATCCTGATTGGTGGAAATGCATGATGGATGAACTGAAAGACATTATTGTTTCAAAACTCGAAGATGAGAACTATGAAGTAACCTTTATCCCTTAATCCATGCTAAATACAGACTACTATGATATCAGACAAAACCATTGATATGCTCAATTCGCTTCCGCTTACCGATGTGATGCGAAACAACGGGTATGCCATAACCTCTCAGACGGTAAGAAACGCATTCTACCGTTGTCCGTTTCATGCAGAGACCAACGGAAGTTTCTGTGTAAGCAAGTCGGCTCCCAAAGGCCAGAGGTACGCTTCTTACCACTGTTTTGTGTGTGCTAAGGAAAACCGCTCAGAAGGAGTGGGAGCAATCCTTCTCCAGCAACGCCTGTTAGAAAAGGCAGGAGAGAAAAGCGATTTCCTTTCTGCAGTAAACCGTCTGGCAAAGGACTTCAATCTCATTATAGACGGTGACTATAAGAACGGATTCTTCCATCGTGCCCGTAAGGTGGAGCCGCAGAACTCATGGTCGTACCAGGTGCGTGAAGGTGGCTTTACTCCTTCCGAAATGCGTGCCCTCGGCTGTCAGGTACAACCTGTATTTCGTCCTGCACAGGGCAGGGGAGAAGATGCCGAGCAGACAGCCATACTCGATGAAGCAGGAAACAACACATGGCGTTACTCCTTCAATCCTGATTATTATCGTGGCACAGGTGCGGCTCCTTTCGATACGGAACTGCTGACACGCATGTTCAATCTTTATCCTCTTAATACCTACACCACACCTGCAAAGACTGATGCTGACGGTGTGCTTAACAGCTACGAAGTGAAAAGCACAGACAGTTACCCGGTATTCATGTTCCGTTATGAAGGCAATCATGGCTGGTGGGCACGAAAGTACGAGCCTTACTTTAAGGAAACAAAAGATGCCAATGGCCGTCGCCAGCCCAACTATAAGTTTACATGGTGGTATGAGAACGGAGACAAGCCGGAAGGATTCTTCCAGGAGATATACGGCGACAATGACGTGATGCGTGCTTTGCAGACCGGGAAAGTGGAAAGTTCCGATCCGGAAGGACATCCTCTTGTGAATGTAGAACGTAAGAAAGTAGTTGACGGAAGGTCGCAAAGAGAATGGAAAGATGTATTCAGTCGTATAGTAATCTGCTCCGGTCCGCGCGATGCCATCAACGTATATTTTCACAGTGATGCACATGTAGTATTCCCTCACTCGGAAAGTGTGGAAATATCCAAGAGAACAATCGACAAGCTTTTTGAAATAGCCCGTGAAGTATTTGTATTATACGATATAGACCGTACAGGAATAAAAGCTATGAACCGTCTGGCACTGAGATACGTCGATATGAAAGTTATCTATCTGCCGGAAGATCTTGCCACACGTTACAATCCACGCACGGGAAAACCATGTAAGGATGCAGAAGAGTTCTTTAACTTCTATCCGGCTGTAATGCGCAACAACGAAGACCTGCAGCACCTCACCATCAACCGCTATTTTGCCGATCTGATGAAGACTGCCTGCCGTATGCGTTTCTGGGATGTGCAGTTCCAGAGCAAGAAGGACGAGGACGAAAGCCGCTTTTTGGTGAAGAAATATACTATCAACTTCAATAATATGACACAGTTCCTTGCCGCCAACGGTTTCTACAAATATACTGACGAAGCACACACCACAAAGTTTGTCCGCATCAGGAATAATATAGTAGATGTGGTAGAAGAGAACCAGGCATTAAGTGTGGCCAAAGATATAATGAAAAACTTCCTTCATTATAATTCCCAATATTATTCCGAGGATTTGAGTAATGCCATAAGTACGCAGAAGCGTATCGGGCGTGATTCGATGTCAGGCATAAAGGAAGTCAAACTCAACTTCCGTTCATGGGGCAAGGATTTTGATTACTTCTTCTTCCGCAACTGTGCCGTTAAAGTCACAGCCGACAGCATAGAGACAGTAGATTATATCGACCTGCCCTTTCATGTAAATCGCGAGGCGATTATGGATTTCGATTTCTATCCGCAGAACGCACCTCTTTTTACCATAGAAGAGAATCCTGAATACCTTGCACGCAAGGAACTGAATGAGCGAAGGCTTCAGGACAAGTCACTTTCCGAAGCTGACCGCAAACGTGAAGACGCAGAGTTTATCGCCTATCAGCGAATGTACCGCTACCTGCTTAATTTCCCGAAGGAAATGGACAAGATGCCTGTCTGCATTCAGTGGTTATATGATACAGGGCGAATACACTGGCGCAAGGAAGCCCTCGGAATGGCACTCACAGCCGATGAAAAACAACGCCAGGATATGCATTTCGTCTGCAAGGTAGCACTCATGGGATATATGCTTTCAAGATACCGTACAGGTACGATGCAGAAGATGGGAGTAGTGACAGAATATTCCGTGGTGGATGAAGGTAAGAATAGCGGTGGTACCGGTAAGAGTTTTTTCCGGTCGTTCTTTGAAATGGTGCGCAAGGTATGTTGGATAGACGGTACCTCACTCAAGAAGAAGGAAAACATGGCAAAGAACTTCGACAAGTTTCATTATACCGTTGATTCTATGGTACTGATAGATGATTTGCGTGAAGATATGGTAGGCAAGGAGTTCTACAACATAACGGAAAACATTACCGTCAAAACCCTGTACCGTGATGAAATGACATTGCCGAGGGATGCCACACCGAAGATATTTGTGACGATGAACAAGTTCCCTTTCGATATGAGCGAAGGAAGTACCTCACGGCGTATAATCCTCGCCATGCAGAGCGATTACTACCATGACGAAGATTATAGCGGCCAGCTCCGGAAATTCACTCCACAGACTAAGTTCGGCAAGGATATCATTCTCGAAGCCACAGAAGAGGAGCGCAACGAAGCCGTATATATGATGCTACAGAGTTGCCAGTTCTACCTCGGACTTCAGGACAGTATGATACCTCCTATGGAGCGTGACGGACAGATGCGAATCCTCTACTCGGCTATCAAGGACCAGATGTTTATTGATTGGGCAAACCATTTCTTTGCATCGGAATGGCATTGGAAACGGCCTATTGCAGTACAGGAAATGTGCATGAGCCTATTGGAACACCGGGGTGAGCCGGTTACACGACCAAACATATCGGGAGTGCGAAAGGAACTTATGGAAAAGATGCAGGCATATTGCTTCAATATGCAGTACACGATGAATCCCCGGATAGTTTACGGCAATGACAAGAACTCCAAAGAGCCTCGCCGATATGCATGGGTGACAGAATTTATAGACGATTCTCATTACAAGAAAGACAGAACACGAGAGAGCGTCCGTTGCTGTTACTTCTACAAATTAGGTGAAGAACCGAAAGACACGTCCGAGATACTTAAATGTCCGGACACTGATGAAGAAATGGAAGAGAAAAGAAGACTTGAAGCCGAAGACAGATAAAAAGCATGACATATTGGGTTAATTAATACACGACAAACACTGACACAAGGCGGATGCCGACATACAACTGATAACAACCTGAAAGAAGAAACAATACCTAAAACAATAAACACAATGAGCAACAGAATCTTAAAATACGAAATCCCTGTCGCAACGGAATTTACTCTGCAAATGCATCAACAAAGCAGAATACTGAAGGTAGCCGTAATCAATGAAAAAGCCTATATCTGGGCTATAGCACCACAAGAGAATACCATAATACCGATTAATTTCCGTGTAGTAATGACAGGCGAAGAATTTGAACTCCCTATGACATACGAATACATTGATACATTCATTATCTGCTATGGAAAGTTTGTAGGCCATCTTTTTGTGGATACGTCTGTACCACAGCACATGAAAACTTTTGGATTATGAAATCAATAATTAAAAACACCATATATAAACTCAATTCACAAACCAATTTAAAACAAACGAAAATGAAAAAGCTATTTATTTTGGCGGCAGCATTATTATCGTTCGCCGCACAGTCATGTAACTTAGAAATGCCACAAGAATCATCAGACAAGAAGATGGCACGCAAACAGGAACAGATGATGCAGGAAGTAGCAAGCGAACTTGGAATGCCGGCCATCACCAACTTCCAGGAAAAGAAACTTGCAAAAATGATTATGGAGCAGCGCGACCGTGAAGACCTTATCTGTTACGCATACATCGTGAATCATATGACTGGGAAACTGGTATTCCTGGGCAAGTGTCTCGGATACGGACTTCCATACAGTACACAGTACAGCAATCCGGTAAAAACCGTTGACAGATATGCAAGTGGTGGCTACTGCGGGCAACTTCCGCAAGCAGATCCAAACGGACTGTTTATGCCCGAAGGTCTTAGTGCCACATGGCTTATGATGATTGATCCTGAAAGTGGAGAACCACGACCTGTATATCTTGAACCGGAAATCATTGTATCACCATTTAAACTGCACCAATAACCATGAAAACAGCAATGAGAGTAATAGCAGGGATTATCCTTGCAGCCATCCTGATCGTAGGCATAACATTCGGTGGGAACACACTCGGACTATGGCAGTATTCCTTCTTCGCTCCGAAATACGAGAATGCACGCCGTGAAGTATTTGAGAATACCCAGAGCTATATCGAAAGCAAACGTCAGTCTCTCACCAACTATTACGATGAGTTCCGTAAGGCAGACAATACCGAAAAGCTGGCAATCCGAAAGCTGATGCTTCAGGAGTTTGCAAACTTTGAGATTGAAAACCTTACCTCTACCCAACAGGCATGGTATAAGGAAATGCAGGATTATCTGCCACGATAAACAATAAAGTCTTCTCCTCGTAATGGGGAGGGACTTAACTAATACAATGAGACAAATGAAACGAATAGACCGGCAATATCATGGGACAGGAAGAAAACGTAAGAAAGGTCATTATACCTCTTGATGAATACAATAAGATGACTGCTGAACTTGCTAATATAAAATACCATAAAGAGCAGGAAGTAAAAGCGGCAGAAGACAAGATTAGAGCATATTATGAAAGCATAATAGGTGAAGGACTCGACATAGGATTTATACAATATCACTACGGTACTTTATCCCAAGCAATTTCAACTCTTGATAGTTATGCGAGTCAAGTAAAAGCTGAAAGAAACAGCTTCAATAGTAAAATATTGGAGCAGACAAATAGAATTGACAAGCTGAGCAACATCATAGAAACTCTTAGAAAAAACCTCGACGAAAAGAAACAGCACGAGTTGTACTGGCGTGAAATGTACTACATGCTCGCTGACGAAAAGAAACTCCACTGGTGGCAGATTTTCAAGAGGATAAGATTAATAATCAAGGAGAAAAAGAAAATTAAACAAATCAAAGTGATAGCCTATGTTTAAACTGATTAGAGTCTTTCCCAGACATGCTTCTCCATGCGTCGGAGGATATGTGGAATTTGACAGACGATATATTGTCGGAGAGTTCATCAAAGAAGCCTTGGAAAATTATCCGGCTATAAGCGGCTATTTCAGTATAGATGGAACATCACTCGAGGCGAGATATGGAAAAGGTAAGCTCATAGACAAGGAATTTCCGGAAGATACACTTAATGCGAAGATTGCAGCCGTTTCCTTCTATACCGGATGGAATAAAGCTGATTATGTTATTACTAAAATTGAAGGACAATGATTTCAGAAGAAAAGAGAAACCGTATGTATCAGTTGATAGACGGTATTCAATCCGGGAGAGTTTTGCCGTGTTGTGAATTTTGCAGGCATTATGGTCGTAGTCTAAGAAAAAAAGATAATAAGGCTGTAGAACTTACTCTATATTGCAGATTGTCAGGAGAAGGTAAAGGACAACGAGAACTCTGCGACAGTTTTCAGGGTAAGGATGCCTCATGGGAGGAAGAAGAAAAGAGTATAAACGAGTACCTTCAGAGATATATACAGTCATTAGAGTACAATGGAATTATCAGCAAAGTGCTGGAAGGTCCGCATCCACAGCAGATAGTTCTTTATACGGCAGAGAAGATACTTGACAGAGAGGTAAGGATTCACATAAACATGGAGCATGAAACCCATTTTATATCTCTGTTCGTTGATTGTAAAATTGGTGAGATAGAAGGTCAGACCTGGATCCAGACATGCATACCTTCCCCGGCAAGATGCGGAGAAGCCTATGGCACATTACTGGAGAATTGCATCAATGATGCTTTGGCTGAATTTAAAGAGTTTTGTAAAAGAAAGGAATAAACCATGAAATTAATAGAATACATACCGGACAACAAGGTAGCTATAATAGACCTTGAGGACTTTGAGCAAATGAAAGAACTGGCTCAAGCCAATGAACAGAAGATAGAGCAACTTGCATTAAAGAAGCTCAACGAAGAAATGAAAGTCAAAGGAATAGACATTTCCGTTGAAATAAGCGGCGTAAAAGAGATAGTCCGACATCGTGCTACTATTGAGGAGATAGGAGAGTTCGCCGTATATCGTTCTGACTATCCGCTACCTGAACAGATACGTCATCGCATCGTAGATACCATAGTAAGAGGAGCAAACGACAAACTAAGGGCAGAACGTGATAATATAGAAAAGACCTTTTATGAGATATACAAAGAGAGAGAAAAAAAACATTTGGGACGGACGAAAGTCTTTATGCATTGTGCTTTTGCCTTCCTGATTTCTACAATATTTTTTTGTGTTTTATGGTTAATGAAGTAAGACTATGTTAAAAGAAGAAGAAAAAGAATTATTGCAGATTGATGCTTGTAGCCGCCTTCCGTATGGATTAAAAGCTACAGATGGACATACAATGTATAATGTATCATTAAATCTGAATACTAAACCATCCGTAAGTATAGAAGGGTTATTAATGCCTGATAATGAAATAAAGCCTATCCTTTACCCATTATCATCAGTTACAAAAGAAATATTTGTAAAGGGAGAAAAGTTATGTCCTATGAACCGGCTGATTGAAGCATTCGATTTTGATGGATATATGGGGCTATACACCACATGGAAGTATGACGAGATAAGGGAGTGTGTAGAGTTTTTCATTTGGGGCGGTAAGGTTTGTGAAATGAGCTTACATTCCTTCTTGATCTCTCCAGAAGAGGGGAAATATAATAGCACACAGATGGGAATCCGTCAGTTTACGCAAGTGTTTAATGTATTCTATCAGTGTCATATAGACTATCGTAATCTGATCGGATTAGGGTTGGCCGTTTCTGCATTAGTATTAGACAATAACCCTTATAAATAAAATTAGCCATGTTCAGAACAGAAGATTATGTGACAAACGATGTTGCAAAGCTATTAAAGGAAAATGGATTTGATGAAAAGGTTTCGTCTCAAATAACTAAGTCCGGGATGGTATGGATTAGTCAGGAACCGGAAAATCACAACGAATCGGGTGACAGTTATTCTAGACCTACTTTATACGAAGCACAAAGATGGCTTCGCAATGTTCACAATCTATGTGTCGAAATATACAGTTGCGCATCAGGATTCTTTTGGTCGATATGCAAAGCTAACTATGGGACATTTATTACAGACTACATGATGAAAGGTCCTAACGATGGTGGTTGCTGGGATGATTATGAAGCAGCACTGAATGATGGGATTTATAAAGCATGTCAAATGATAAAACAAATGAAAAGCGTAAAATAAAACCTATGAAGATAGCAGGCTGCATATTCCGTAAATCGGAAATACGGGAATACACTAAGACTTCCTTTGTTGCTCACTACAAAAAGCGGGAGTTTTACATAACATCAAATCAAGGTTATGGAAAAGCAAAGGAACCCGGTAAAACAAGATTCTACCTGTCCGTTATGGGCGACGATGGAATATACGATGTCGATTATTATGATGACTTCAACAATATTGAAGAAGCAATAGAAGAAGCTCTGAAAGGAGCATGTTTAACTGAAGACCATTAATCTATGCCACAAAAAATAAACATAACAAAACCCATTGCAAGAAAACAGCACAGATGCGGTTTCTGCGGTGGAATAATAGAAAAAGGAGAAAAGTATGATAGAGCAGTGCTTATGTCCGATGGCAGTGTTTATACATGGAAGTCACACCTTCACTGCCTTAATATAGCTTCGGAAATAGACGACTATTCCGGTGATGGTATAAGCGAAGATGATTTTGTCACATGGATAAACGAATACGTTTACGACAATCACTTTGACGATGAAATAGACGATATAAGCAAGGAATGGCAAGACAAGTCAATACCGGAACTGGCTAAGATGATAAACGATGAACTATATAAAAAGGAGGTGTAACCATGTTAAAGAGTGGACTTTTTTCAGTAATATTTAAAGTTGATAATGTAGAGTTCAGAGAAGAATATGAGCTTGCATATCGTACAGAGGAAGAACGTACAAAATATTCCACATTATATCAACAGGCAAAGGCTTCAATAGCTAAGGATTTAAAAATTCATAGGAGTGCAGTTGATATTATAAGAATTATGAGAATACACAATGACTTTATTATTGAAGAATAAATATAATTAAATAACCATGATCTTTATACCAGAAAACATACCGCATATCCCTCGTATGAAGAATACAAACTTCGTAGCCAGGCAGCTAAAGGAAGATGTAATCAAGCGGATAGCAGTAGGTCCGATGCAAGGCGAGATAGTCTGTTACAAAATGGCTCCCCGATGCGATAGGGTAGGTTATGAATACACAGATTCCGCATTTCGAATCTTGAGAAGGTATTTGACACTCTTAGGTTTCAAGAATGTAGAATATATAAAAAAAGAAGACAAGTACGGAACGATATTTTCACTAAAGTTCTTCTACGATAAGGAGAGAATAATATTCCTGCCACAGCCCCATATAGGACCAAATCCTGAAATGAATTTTTGCTCACGAAATAAATGCCATGAGCAGTAATATAAATAACTGATATTAAACATTATAACACATAATAATTATGACACCGGAAGAATATTTAAAATCAAAACAAAAAGAACACTTTAACGGAAAAGACTCTTATTACATCGTTACAGTAGGAGACGCAAAGACAGCAGTAGAAATGGCAAGGAGAGAGAATGAAACTCCTGCTAAAAATACCGGGATATTCGGTCAGCAAGGTTGGATTTGCCCCAAATGTGGAAGGGTTTACTCTCCGTTTACTTCAATGTGTAGTTTTTGCTCAAATGGCAGTAACTTTAATGTAACTTGTCTTGGTAAATAACATCATCATTCACGAAAGCCGGAAGACGAAACTTAAATGGAAGGACGTACCGAAATTTAAAGATGATTACTGTTGGCCGGTAGTTCAAATCCAGGAGCATGAAGGCAGTCTTTACTTTAAGTTTTCCGGCGGCTCAATATACTCACCAAACATCTACATGACAATTGAGCATTACCGGCAGCACACGGCTTTGGAGATAATCAATGCACTCGACAATGTAGGATTCAACACCCGTCACAGCTACGATGCGGTCTTGAAGTCCTACCACGAAAGAAACCTTGATTTAGGATTTACCAAAAAGATTCTGAAACCCTTAAAATAAAAAACGATATGATACAAACCTTAAACAGACCTGCAGATGATGTTTCTGTAATATCCAAGCATCAGAAAAAGAAAGAAGAGAAACTTTACTCTTTGCGTGTAACCAACACAACGGTTATCCTTGTTCCGAGAAGCAAGGACAATCAGGAATATGCTGCTCAGTACAGGCGCGAGAAAATGGGATTGAATTATTAATAAGTATAACGATATAAACAATAAAGACTATGCAATACATTTTATCAGAAGAAGAATATAAGAACCTTGTGCCGAGATATAAATACGCAGAGGAAAGAGAAAAGGTAGAAAAATTGAACCAGAAAGTTCTTGAACTGGCAAGTCAAGGGAAATGCATGAAAGAACATGGAGGATATTGCGATTTTTGTCCTATAGCAGGATTTAAGGGAACGGGAACTTGTACGCAAACCAAAAGTTACTCAAAATAATAAAAACATCACTCTAAAAATGGAAAGAGATATTGAAATAGCAGCAAGAATAGTAAGAGAAAAAATCCATAAGGAATTGCAAGATGGATATACAAAACATGGAGACATTGATCTTTACACAGTCTGTTCTGGTACAGTAGATAAATATGCAGTGCCATTGTTTAAATCCGGTGCGGAATGGCGAATAAACAGTGCATGGCATGATGCAAGCGAAAAGCCGGAGTTGAATGAGTTCTTCGTTTATTGCGATGAAAACAATCAGTATGAAACGGATTGCTTTTATAAGGAACTAATTTTGACTGTAAATTGGGAAGATTATGTTGCTGTAAACAATCTGGTAAGATGGGCTTATATGAAAGATTTGTCACCTAATAAAGAAAACTAATTATGAAAGAAAGATTAATCTACTTTATATACGCAATCCTGGTAATCGCAGGAGTGATTCTGATATTCGCACTAATCCAGACGTTTCTGCCCTCATGGGTGTATTGGACATGCCTAATCATATCTGCAGTTGCTGTGTTTTGGCAGATTACCAAACCGGAGAAATACCATTACTGGATGATAACATGTAAAGGTTACGGAGAGTTATGTGTCCGGGTAATCCGCACAAAAACAGAGGTGTTCTCTCTGAAAGATGAAGGACTACCTTTTACACAAGTGAACAGAATTATAAGTGTGACAGAAATAGACCAATACACATACGATTTACACATGGGAAACATAAAGAATAGCTTATGCAAAAAATAATGTTTAACGACAAATACGGACTGACAAAAGCTGTATTTGACGGAATAAAGACCAAAACGAGGAGAATCATCAAGATTGATGATGCAAAACTGACTTTGTTTCAGACTCTTTATTTCAATGAGACATTTGACTTCCTTAAAGGTAAAGATCTGATTGAAGCATATTATGAGAACAATCCACAAAAGGTTCCATACAAGAAAGGAGAAATCGTTGCTGTCGCTCAAAAATACTCTGAAGTCATAAATCCACTTGACTGTGTGAATACGGCAATATATAAAGAATTAAAAGGATGGAACAATAAGATGTTTGTCCGTCCAGACCTTATGCCAAGACAAATTCGTATGATGGATTATAAAATAGAGTTTCTTCAGGACATAACCGACGAGGACTGCTTAGCCGAAGGTATAATCAAGAAATGGCACGCACCAGCAGGCCGCCATTTCTATTATTTGCCTAATGTTGAAACCAGGACAAAAGATGATGTGTATCTTACTCCTCGCGAAGCCTACGCAATCTTAATCAACAAAACATCCGGCAAAGGTACATGGGACAGTAATCCTTTTGTCTTTGCATACGACTTTAAATTGTGGAAATAATAGATCTGACTTTAGAACCTGTAAGAGTATATCGTAACAAATTGACCGGGAATTTATGAAAGGTAATAAATCTCAACAAGGTAAGAAATGGGACGATTTCCTTACAAAAGAACAACAGAGCAAAATACTTGCAAAACTTAAAGCTGCACCAAAGAAAGGTTGTAAACAGGCTGGGTGGAACAGAAGACCTGTTAATAATGATAGACAATGAAGGTAAAACAGTGTATTTCCCCAGTGCGTCCTAAGCAAGCAGAGTAACGGGCATCAGTTCCGGAAATATCTGCTCATGCTGTCGAGGAGAAAGGAATCACGCAGGAGGATATCACTGGCATTGGTATGACAGCAACGAATAGTTAGAACTAACACAAGATAAAACATGAAGATCAGGCTTGCAAAGAAAATAATGAATTACAATCCTAACGGTAAGCTGCATAAAGGTTGGCACCGTAGGTTTATGAAGCTTCGGCCACCATACAAAAGAGAAGACGGAGTAACGGTTTTCCCTTCATGTCACGATATAGACATTGTGAGGAGAGCCAGTACAAGACTTTTTAAATGGATAAAGAATAAACAAGAATAACATGGAAATTAAATCACAAATAGCAACAACACGCGAGCAGTCCGTGAGATTGCTCGCCATAGGACTGAAGCCTGAAACGGCAGACATGGTATATCACTATACTAACTCAAGAGTAGAAAAATTGAAATGGGAACTGCAGACGCATCCGCCAACATTGCGAGGTAAGTACTGGACTCCCCAGAGGATATCCAAACTTGCAAGTCCGTTCCACAAGAATCCTGACGGCACAATGATGACCGGAGAACAGGTATTCGACCATTTATGGGGTAAAGATATTCCGGCATGGAGTCTTGACAGGCTGCTCAAGATAATGCCAAAGTCAATAGAACAGACTAAAAGGCCAAATGCCAATTTAGATATGAATGCTGATGGCCAATACTGGTTCGTTTCTTATGAAGAACTTGGATATGATGTGAAACATCAAGAAATGAAGAAAGATTTATTTGAAGCCAGTATTTCTACAATTCAATGGCTGATAGCAAACGGATATTTCAACAAAGAGTATTTAAAAGAAGAATAACATGACGAATAAAGAACAAAACAATATACCATGCCTTTCCATCGCACAGATGGGAATGTTGCAAGAACTGGGTGTTGATACATCAAATGCCACATTTGCATGGGTAGTAGATATTTCAGGAATTGTGGCACCTATTTATACACTGAAGAAGGACGTGGATAATTACACCGACATAAACAGTGTGGTGCTGCCTGCCTTCGGAATAATGGATATACTATCTTTGCTCCCTATTAAGCTGAAGTGGGAAGGCTATTCATCAGGTTGTGGTGTCACATCAGAATTGGGCGACTTCTCTTTTTCCTTGAAAGGGACTTCCGAAATAAGCATAGAAGACCACTTTAAAATGACACGAGTATTACATAATGCTTTTATCCACATAGTAGCAGGAGAAAGACCACTCGATGTAGCATTCTATGTTTTGGAGGAATTTGCCGAAAAGAAACTTATCAGCAAGACAAATCAACAAAACAATGATGAAATTCAAGAATAACCCAACGACAACCGAGGCTCAGTCCTTCATGCTCTGCAAAGCTGGGCTGAAGCCTGAAACTGCCGACTGCTATATAGAGGAGGACGGCCATGTGATAATAGCCAGGGACGATAACGATTTAAGCATAGCCTTGAATTTCCGTCGCTTGACTCCGGCATGGTCACTTAGCCGTCTGCTCGATATACTGCCTGATGAAATTTATGTAAATTCAAGAGACTATAAGCGGACATTGAACGGTGATTTCTTTACATACTCTCATTACGAGAATGGAGAATGGAGGGGAAACTTAAAGTTCCTTCGTGTTCATGGTCTGATAATGGCCGCCACAATCACGATGCTTATTAGTCTGATTTCAGAAGGGAAATATATTAATGAGGAATACATAATAAAGAAAAAGAAATGAATAAGAATAACATATCTCCGGCAGAATACCTGAAAAAACGTATAAAGGTATGGTGCCACAATAGGGGCGAATGGGAGATTGACGAACTGACTATCCTTCCAAAAGGGGATTTCATAGACCGAAAAAACCGTTTACATCGGAAAGAGAATCATACGGCTTTCGTGACTCTCGATGATGCGCTGGCAGCTATTGAAATGACACATGAAGCGTTGCTTGCTGAGACCGAAGCTAAGATAGATGCTTTAAAGTCAGAGAACATGTTACTTGAAAGCCTGAAGATACTGTCGGAACATCAAGAGAAACTTGCAAGAGATTATACTCCAGACAATCCAAAGATAACATACGATGAAATTATAAAACGCATTAAAACATCGTTTCGTGAAGACATAGAGAAATTATGGGAACATCAAACAGATTGTTTCATTAAGGCTTGTAATGGCGAAATAGGAATGGGGCCATTATGGAATCTTGACAATAAAACAAACGAAGAAAGTAAACCTGAATTTGATAAGGACGCAAACCTATGATCTGAGAAAAATGCAATGGGAGGGGATATACAACAAATCCTAAACTGTTTAATGTTCCCTCCTGGAAAGCTTACGAGAAAGGTTACGACAAACCTGTCAGATGCAATAAATGTGGCGGTCGTGGCTTTCTTATAGGCAATGCAGAGGAAGTTATTAAAGCCTTAGATATTGCGATACAGAACAGGAAGCCACTTAGCATTACTGAATTGAAACAAATTAAAACCGTATTAGAACAAAGAACTTGAACAAGCTAAAAAAGTATATAAAATGCTATCACACTTGAATAAGTACGTCTGCTTCATACGAAAAAACTCACCATATATAAGAGAAAAACTGGAACATTTAGGCTATTCTCTATTTGATATTTCTGAAAGTAGGAACAAAGAAGCACCAACTTTGGTGGCGTGGAATAATGGGACAAATGCGATTTATTTTGGCGAAGAATATATTGATGCGGTAACAAAAGCTCTCACCTATGATATGGTCTTTACAGACTGTGGAGAGGATGAAGCATTGTTTTTTGCTATAGTAGCGAAACAAATTAAAAACAAATAACAACAATGAACTTAAATAAGCTAAAAGACAAAGTATATAAAAATGCTGTTGCTCACGGCTGGCATGACGAAAACTACAGCAATGCACATTGGCTCTGCCTTGTTGTCGCAGAGCTGATGGAAGCAATCGAGGCAGACAGAAACTCCAAATATGCCTATCGTAAAGAGTTTGAGGAGATCATAGACAAGCTGGGGAAAGATATCAGCATAAAGAAATGGCGTGAAGCATTTGAGATGTGTATCAAAGACCGCCTGGAAGACGAACTTGCCGATGCCTGCATACGCCTTCTTGATTTTGCCGGACTGAAAGAATTGGAACTCACATACACAAATGGTTTTGCAATTATGAATATGACATTCACTGAATACATTTTCTGTCTGTGTTCTTTCATCAGCAACCCGGATAAAAGCAACGTAGAGTGGCTTGACAATCATGTCAGCTATTCATTAGGATGGATTTTCTCATGGTGTAGGGCTAAGAACATAGACATCGAATGGCATATCCTTCAGAAGATGAAATATAACCGCCACAGACCATACAAACACGGAAACAAGAAATATTAAATACAATCATTATGGATACATCAACATTGATAATCTACTGCATTTTTATCTGCATAAACTCGGCTGTGCTGTTTTTCATCTATGCCTTAATCTCTCGCTGGATAAAAACCACGGAGAAGAAGATAGGCGACCTTGAACACATTGTGCGGTCCACCGACGAATACATCAAGTACAACAAGCATATAGCCGATGTGGTTTACCTGAATTACCTTGATGGACTGCAGAGGATATTTATAGCAAGAGAGCGATTCGAGGATGCTGAAAAGTTGAAGAAGATAATCGCCATTTATGAATATAAGATATTCTGTGAAATGAAGGAGAATGCCAATCGCCAGACATCGAATATGTGGGAAGAGGATTTGGACCGTATGTGGTATCAGCACAAAAACAAGCAGAAAGATTAAAGCCGGAGCATGGCAGATGCCTTGACATCATTTCTATCCTTTATTTCGCAGTGGTCTGGTGGAGGAGGTTTCGGATAAACCATACATATCTACCTTTGGGTAAACATTTTCCATGACAGGGCGGGAGAGAATACCGGCACAACGGTTTCTCTTCCGCTTTCTTTATGTCCGCATGTGAACACTCCCCTTTGCCGAACCGCACAATCAAAGCCGTATCTATTAATAAACTCCCGGCTGTCTATTAATAACTACGGAAGTTCCGATTTAATAAGTTGGCGGCTATCTATTAATAAGTAGATTTGTATCTATTAATAGATACTTCCGGATTTATGCAGCCGGTAGGGGTGAGAGAGACTGGACCGCATGGGAATCCATTCATTTTCGGCACAAAATTGAAAAGTATTTACACTAAAAAATATGACGAGCAAATGCATTATCATTCTGTATATCAATCTGCTACAAGCGAATAAATAACCCCATTTGCGAGGCTTGCTCGCCTCAAGCAAATTTCGAGCAAACGGATATTATTCTGATAATCTGTATTTTAAAGCCTTATTCTTGTAAACTTGTTTTACTTTTCCGATTTTGCGTGTTTTAAAAAAACTTATAATTTATTTTTTCTATTCATTTTTCAGGCGAAAACATCAGTCGGAACATTTCAAAAATGAATACACAAAGCAGGGAAAACCGTTGGAAAGGAAAGTCTGGAGAAAGAGAAGGGAAGAGGTCGGACTGCTGAAAGCTGGACGACAAAGCTTGCCTTTTCCCTTCTCTTTCAACTTCCTTTATATCCAAAACCTCCGTAAATTGAAAGAAGCTACGCAATGGACATAAGAGAAAAAGCTGTGGGGCTGTGAGTTTATTCGTTCGAAAAAAGATGCGTTTCCATAAACCTCAAAACTGCCGACGATGAGCAAATTAATATTACTTTATATATTATACTATACTTAAAAGAAAGATTATCAGTAAATTAGCATTTGTCACGGCTCTTGTTTGGAATTTGCTCGCCTTTGCTCAAATGTTTGAAACCGAGCAAAAACCCCTTAATCTTCCGTTATGGTTTTTATACATATTCAGTCCTACACCTTTCCTGTATGTTTATTAACTTGCTGAAAATTAATTGATTTACACAAACACAACATGTTTAAAACCTATGGTAAATGAAAAAAGACACACCTGTTTCCTCAAGGTGAACGATTATCAGAAGAAGTACCTCGAAATGCGATACGGCTCTCCGGTCTGTTTCCCTTCCGGATCTATAATGCAGCTTTATCTGCGAAGATTCCTCGTCAGGAATGCCACGATGAAACGTATCACAGACTTTTCATGCAGTAGTGCAGCTTTCAACTTCAAGCCTTCCGGTCCGTTGTTTTCGTCAGAATATCAGCTTATTAAGGATAATGAACGAGCAGAATACATTGAGATTGAAACTCCTGATGAAGTGATGTACGGCGGCAAGATGGTGAAAGTGGATAAGTTCTTTCAGCTCAATCCGCAAGGAACCAGGCTTCTCCGCAAAGAGATAAAGAATGAGTTCTGGATAGCTTTCTCCCAGTTCAGAGACGACTGCATCTTCCGTGCCTCACGCCTGAACGAGACTGTAACTACTGAAGATGCAATGAGTGATTTTATGAATATCTACGACATCGACATGAAGTATTTCGACACACTGATGCGCAACTGGTGGAGAGTAAAACATAAGATGAAGGACGTGATTGAGAGCAGGAGAGACGATATGGAAGACAAAAGCGGCAATGTTTTTCTATATACATGATAAAATGAAAGGACTGCAACGGTTAAAGTAAGTTAGAAAATCAAATAATCTTTACAACTTCTGTCAGTCGCTTTGTCAGTCAGAGATATTAACCCAAAAAACCATATAAAAAAATGAATTGCAACGAGAATTATTACGAGCTTATAGGTAGTATTGAAGCCTATCCCGACAGTGCGATAAGCTTTGCCCGTCCGTTCAACATGGAGAAGAAAAGCGACCCTCCTGCCTTCACTCCATCGGAAGACAGAAAGATAGTTATTCCTATGAAGAAGAAGTCGGGAAGTCTGAAAGAAACCCCTTCTGTCACTGTGTCGGGCGAATCATACGAAGTGGTGGTGAGCTGGGAAATAGAGCGCGTCACAACCGAGGTTTACTCCATATTAGACAGCCTTAAAACCGAGACTAACCATTTGATTATTAGAAGTTTCAGCGACGGAGGAATGTTTGTCCGATCCATACCAGGAGCGCACAGCTTTGAGTATTCCTACAACGAAGGACTCTTGAAGTGTGAGCTTACAATCCGTAATGTCACAGGCGCACAGCACATTCTTTAGGCAGCTTTCTTCCGGCTACACATTATTATATATATACATATCGGCACACTGCCCATTCGTTTGGCTGCGGCGGCATCGGCACAGATATTATCCTACTCTGTGTACGGTGCCGCTTTTTCTTTGGCCGCTTTCTTTTTGCGGTTTTCTTTATTACCGTCCGAACCCCCTGCCATGCCCTGTTTGCAGGCAAAGTATATCTATCAGGGCTACAATCCTTTCATTTTCAACCGATTTTCTTACAGAACCCCTCTTTTTATGTCCTTCATTACACCCTCGCGTGTGAGTAATTTCGTAGTGTAATCAATTAATTATCAAACGGAAAATGGCAACGAAAGCATTTCACGAAATTATGAGCACGACCTTCTGGGACTTCTATCCTGAATCGCTCCAAAACTATCGGAAGACGCTTTTCGATAACATTGCTGCGCACCGCCCTTTCGTAAAGGAAGATGAACGCAGCGACCGTCCGTTTTTCCTGAGTGCCAAGTCAGGCTTCGCCGAGAAACTGTACGTCGGCAACTACCGTAGCATCACTTACTGGAATGAGCTTGATCCGGAAGACAGGATTATATCAGTGATTGATGTTCAGGGACCTATCCTGCGCAACGGCGACCTGTGCTCTTACGGGAGTAAGGAACACAGAGACCTGATAATGCGTGCGGCAGACGATGAACGTGTTATTGGCTTCCTCATTGACGTGAATAGTCCTGGAGGTAGCAGCTTTGCGAAGTATGACTATGAATCGGCCATCAACTATGCCCGCTCGAAAGGCAAGCCAGTTATAGGTCATATCGACGGTATGGCTTGCAGTGCAGGTTACGCACTTATGGCCCTTTGTGACGAAGTTTACTACACCAATCCTCACGATGTCGTTGGGTGCATCGGTACCATGTGCGCCATGTACACCCAGAAGGATGGCGATGTGAATACCGTTACACAAGAACGCTATGTGGAAATTTATGCCGACGGTTCTCCCTATAAGAACAAGGAGTTCCGCGATGCAGCCGATGGCAAGTATGATGCAATGAAGAAGGAACTCAACAAATCGTGTGTTGATTTTCAGAACATGGTTAAAGCCCTACGTCCTAACGTGAGCAAAGAACAGCTCGAAGGTCATACCTACGAAGCCGGAGAGGTGGAAGGCTCACTTGTTGACGCACAGGGTAGTTTCGACTTCTGCGTATTGCGCATTCAGGAACTGTCCGGTGTAAGCCAGACCGATACACAAGGCGAATCCTCCGGAAATTCTGATGAAGGAAATTCACAATCAGGAAATCAGGGAGACAAGTCCGAATCAGTGGCAGAAGCCGGAAAGACAGAAGAAAAGCAGCCGGAAACAGAGGAAACTGCCAGTGAGGTAGTACCGGCATCTGATATTCAACAAACAACACAAACCCAAAAACAAACAACTATGGCAAAAAACTATCCTAACATTCAGTCGGCTGCTGGGGTAAACTCACTGGTGGTCGAAGAAAATGGCGGTTTCTATGTAGTAGATACGATGGCTGAAAATATTGAATCCTTCTGCGCCAGAGCTAAGCAGAATGAATCAACACTTGCTGCAAAGCTTACAGAGGTGGGCGAACTCAATGCCCTTCTTGAAAAAGAAAGAAAAGAACACGCCGAAGCACTTGCAAACCTTCAGGTACAGCACGACGCAGCTATCAAGGCATTGAAAGATGCTCACGAAAAGGAACTTCAGGCAAAGGACGAAAGTCTTGCAGAAGCCCAGAAACAGATAGAGGCTAAGGAAACCGAACTGAAGGAGCTGGCAGAAGCTACAACTCAGTCGCCTACACCACAGAATCCTCCAAAGAACAACGAACTTCACGGAGGCCAGGAAGACAAGGGTTTCAAGGTGGAGAGTGTTGCTTCGGACAGAAATATGTCTTGGGCAGAAAGAGCTGCTGCAAAAGAAGCTCGTGAGAAGCAGCTTAGAGGCGGCAGATATTAATAAAAAATCACAACACAAACACTAAACAGATAAGTAATATGAAATATTATACACTCAGTTTGCAGGATGTAACTCACATCAAAGATAAACTTGCTCCGGACATTATAGCAAGTGCTGTATTGGACAATATGAAGTTGTTCAATGACTTGTATATCCATGTGATTGAAGACGTTGAGTTTGCTCAGACGCAGATTATCTTCCGCCGTAAGGGTGGTGAAGCACGCCGTTACAAGCAGGGCGAAACACTGACAGCTACCCTTGGTTATATGGAAGAAAGCAAGTTGGTTATCACTGATATCTGGACTCGCCATGTACAGAACTTGAAAAACTTCCGTGAGAAAGAGCCTTTCAAGATAGCAGGTTCCAACGAAACTTATAATGCACCGGTATCAGAGTTCCTGATGCGTGAAATAGGTAAGCAGCACGCAGGCGACGTGGCTATGAACCTTTTCTTCGGTAAGGAAGCTAATGGTGTGAAGAGTCCTCTTGGTTTGTATGACGGCTACTGGACTAAGATAGACCAGGCAATCAACGCACAAAGAATCAGCAAGAAGTTCGGAAACCTTGTTGATATGACACCTATCAACGACAGTCCTGAAACTCAGGATGGCGAAAACTACGACAATTATGTTGCATGGGTAAACGGCTGGCATCCGACATTGCGTAACGCAGAACACGTATTGGTTTATATGTCTCCTGAATCGGAACGAAAGATTATAGAGAGCTATATGCGCAAATTTACCGGATTCCAGAAAGAAAGTAATGACAGCAAGTCATTCCGTTTCTTTGGTATGAAGAATATCGAAATTGTTTCTCATGCCATTATCGGAAAGGGAGACCGTATGTTTGCTACCGTTCCGGGCAATCTTGAGTTTGCAATGGACGAAGAAAGCAACTGGAACAGTGTGGAAATGGATCACGACCAGAACGACTTCAACAACCTTATCTTCCAGATTCAGTCAAATGCCGGAGCTCGTGTACTCGACATCAACGCTACCAAGTTCTGTGTGAACAACGGTAAGATTCAGCAGATTGAACAGTTGAACGGTGACTACCAGCACAATACTCTTACTGTGACTTCAAACAATGAAGAATGGGGTAAGGTGACTGTATCTCCTGAAAAGACTGACTACGAAGAAGGTGAAACTGTAACATTGACTCCTGCTGCTGAAAGCGGATATCACTTCGTGAAGTGGAGCGACAACGTGACAATCGACACAAGAAGTCTGATTTACTCCGGTGTTCCTACCGTATTGCAGGCAGTATTCGAAAAAGACGAGGAGTAACGAGAACATAAACCGGGAATGCCCTTCACGGGCATTCTCTTATTCACAAACACAAAAAACTTACAGACTATGGCAGAAGTATCATGCGCATTGATGGATATCGCTCAGGCAGCTCAAGGCTGTTCAGAACAGTACGCAGGGCTGGGTAACATGGTTTATGTTGCTCTTCCAGCCGATCTTGAAGCGGCACCCACATACCAAGAAAACGGAAAAGCGGAATACGCAAGTTCGGCATTCACCTTTAAAGCATCGAAAGGTGCGTACAAAATACGATGCAAGAAACAGACTGTACAGATTACCGCAGCTCCGAATGCAGGTGCGGGAGGTTACAACGTACAGTTGATGTTTACCGTTGACAAGGACGTAATGAACGCCGCACAGGTGTTCCGTGTACTCAAGAATATGGGTGACGCGATTTTCTTCGTGGAAAATCCGGCAGGAGGCTACTATGTGGTTTACGATCCTAAGTTCGGTACAGAACTTGCAAACAACTACGACACAGGTACAACACCAGACTCGGATATGGGACACGCTGTTACAGTGACTTGCAACCCTTGTCCGTTTGCCCTCACCTCATGGAACGGAACATTGACTATCAAGTCAGAAGTCGGTGTCGGAGGATAAACAACGAAATAACGTGTGGATAAGAGTCCTGCCCTTGCTAATCGGGGCGGGACTTTTTTTGTCCTTCAATATCACGAAGGCTTTCCCCACTTTTGTAGTAAAGTAATTGATAAACAAATAAGTTATGATTACAAGCAAACAGTATCTCAAAGATTACAAAGAAATGAACGAAATGGAAAAACAGAGTTACTTGAGACGTGTCGAGAAATGGAACTCGGAAACATTCCCCGAACTGTTGGCTCTTGCCGAATGTTGGGAGAGAGTTCCGGTAAAGGATTTTGATGAAGGCTGCCTTCTAGTTTCGGCCATCACGAACTCGCATCCTTTCCTTAATGATATTCAGAGATATACGGCAAAGGTAGCCGTTAAGAAACTGAATCTGTATCTCGAAAAGGTTCGCAAGGCTTCAGGACTTGCCAACCGCTCCACTCGCGGACCTGTGGGCACAGAGCATTTCCGCGCCGTTGTTCCGCAAGAACCGCTGCCCGATGAAGACGGCAATCCGCAGCCTGTAAAGGAATATGTAGAGCCGGAGATAGACAACCGCCGCCCGAAAGACTTTGTGCTGTATAAAGACAAGTTGCCGAAAGACCTTCAGGTGAAGGGAGAGAAGTGGCTGAAGGATATGTACCTGGAACTTGCAGACTATCGCGGTAATCTGGAAGTGATGGCCGACAATCCTCAGATAAGCGATGCGGCACGCAAGGACATGGCAGATAAGGTATTGGCTACCGAACAGGCTATCCGTGCGTTCTGGGCAGAAGTAGATGCTGCCTATAATGGCGAAGTATCTCCTTCATCTTATACCGAAAGCGGAGAATATCTCTCTGGTATGAAACGTCCGGGCGACTTCACTCGTGCGGAGATAGAAGCCATGACGGACATCAGACAGCAGGAACTTTGCCGTAAAGCCCGTATAGAGGGAAACAAGAAGTACATCAACCGCAACGATGTGAAGATTACCGACGAATACCGTGAACAGCTATCACTCCGTATTCGTGAGCTTATGGAATGGGGAGAGAATCTGCCTCGCAAGACTGCTGAAGTAGCGACAAATGCGGGTGTATTTATCGAAGGTGTAAACAAGGAAGCCGGAGAAGAGAAAAAGCAGGAAATTTCCGAAAGCAAGGAAGAAATTTCCAAAACAGAGGAAAAAGTTTCCGGAAATGCGGAAAAGTTTCCAAAGTCTGACGTGAAACCGGCTGCAGAGACATCTTCCACTCCCGAAAATATTCAGCAGACAAAAGAGCCAGCCCCAAGCAAGGCCGTTGATCCTACCGAACTTGTAACCGAAGGCAAGATGCAGAAGGGAGGTACAAAATGAAGATGATAGAGAAATGCTGTTACCACAAGCAGCTTGAAGAACTCATAGACCAGTGTGCGGAGAAACACCAGTCTGCCAACTTCTTCAGCTATTCCGACTGGGACTTGTGTGATATGCTCGACACCCTCTCCGGCTATTGCTGTGGCGGCGAAATGAGCATCGCAATGGTGCGCCTCGATACAAGGCTCATCACTGCAATATCGAGAATCCTTAACCGTACAAACACAAACAGCGACAACCCTTCGCACCAGTCCTTCGGAGTAGGCAAGATGATACTCGTCACACAGCCTCCTGCAAGCAACTCGCTATTCAACCAGAGGAAGGAAATAGAAGCACAGTTGGGAAGATTTATACAAAGCGGCCAGCTCGTAGTGTGCGAGGATAATATCGGCTTCCGCTGTGTCGCTCTCCGTAATCCCAGCCATAAACATAACATCGTGATACAGGGCAGCCTGAACACGCAGCGCAACTCAGTGATGCAGATGTTCACCATTACCGGCTCTCCTGAAGAGTATAACAATGTAGCTGAAATGTTCCGAGTGAAGGAGCATACTAAGAATATCTTTCCCGGACAAAAGAACAAAAGGACATAATAATATCAGTCAGGAGAAATAATAATAAAGTTTCTCCTGATTATGAAGGTATATAAAATCCCAACACTTAGACACAAACACAAAACTAAAAAACGACAGAATGAATGGAAAAGCTAAGAGTTTTTGAAGCATTTGCCGGTTATGGCTCGCAGTCTATGGCTTTGCAGAAGTTAGGCATAGACTATGAGGTTATCGGCATAAGCGAGATAGACAAATACGCAATACAGGCTTATATGGCCGTGCATGGGGAAACACCCAACTATGGAGATATCTCGAAGATAGACTGGAAGGAAGTTCCTGATTTTGACTTTCTGACATATTCTTTCCCATGTACCGACATATCAAGCGCAGGACTTCAGAAAGGTCTTGAAGAAGGCAGTGGAACAAGGAGCAGTCTGCTGTGGGAATGCAAGAAGGCTATTGAAGCGAAAAGACCGAAGTACCTTCTTATGGAAAACGTGAAAGCCCTTACATTCAAGAAATTCAAGCCATATCTTGAAAAATGGCTCGACTATCTGAAAGACTTGGGTTATACCAATTTCGCAAAAGTCCTGAACGCAAAGAATTATGGTGTACCACAGAACCGAGAACGAATATTCGTGGTTTCCGTCCTCGGTGAAGCTGAATATTCCTTTCCTGAAGGATTTGAATTGGATAAAAGGCTTAAAGATATTTTGGAAAAGGAAGTAGATGAAAGTTTTTATCTAAAAGAAGGTATTATCAATACTTTCGTTAGAAGAACTATTGAGGCGAAAGCAAAAGGGAATGGGTTTGCTTTTATTTTCAGAGACGGAGAAGATATAGCAGCAGTTGTAAAATGTAGGGCTGGTTCACAAATAGAAGACAACTTTATTAAAGAGCCAGTCAATCCCATAACTTGCGATATGAGAGGAAGGAATCCTGAAAATCCTTCCGACAGAAATCCCGGTATAGAATTAGAGCAAAGACTTGAACTCGGAGGCGATATAGCAAACTGCATCACAACCGTTCAGAAAGACAGTCTTGTAGCCGAACCAAAATTAGCAATCAGGCAAGCAACCAAGAAAGGTTATATAGAAATACCGCAAGGAGGTGTATTTGACGCATCATATCCTGATTCAACTACAAGACGAGGACGTGTGCAAGGCGATGGCTTTATCTCCCCAACATTGACTGCGGGAGGTGAACCTCCATGTCTGTTTGAAGGGATAACTGAACCAAATGTCCTTACTCCCAAAAGAACTGAATACGGCAAAGCTATGCGTAAGGATTACGAAGCCGGGAATATTCAAGAGAGCCGTCACAACATGACGCAACTTGAACCAAGAACAGATGGGGTGAGCAATACGATTACTACCGTTCAGAAGGATAATTTACTGGCAGAGCCAAAATTCGTAGGATATACAAGAAATTCGAAAGGGAAGGTTGTAAAAAGACACTTTATGGATATATCGAATACCATTCATAGAAGTACCGGTAGTGGTGGAAATACAGATTGCTTTGTATCCGAACCCGATGAATTATCTAATGATGATACAAAAAGACTTAATGATGTATGTAAAGAAACTGAAAAAGAAATAATCGGCATAAGCATACATCCAAATAGCAGAAAACTTGAATTTAAAGGCATAGAAAGTATTACAACTATAAGTCCGGCGTTAAGGGCAACAGATTATAAATGCCCACACGCAGTCTGGGAATCGGATTCACAGATAGAATATAAAGGAAAGAAACTTAACGAGGGCGATGGGTTATACTTGCACAACTCATCAGAATTTGACAATGGAGCATTAGAAGGCATAAGCCGTACTTTAAAAGCCACAAAATTCGATGCCGGAGTAGTACAGAACTACCGCATCCGCAAACTTACCCCACGCGAATGTTTCCGTCTGATGGGAGTATCTGAATCCGATATAGACAAAATCCAATCTGCCGGTATAAGCAAGACACAACAATACAAAATGGCTGGGAACAGCATTGTAGTAGATGTTCTGTACTACATCTTCCGAAACCTTTTTAATGACAACACAAACTAAAAGATACCCAAATTACTAAACTATGGCAACCCAAGTAGCACAGAAATTTTATGACCTGCTGCGCAAGCATTTCGAGACCGGAGTGCCGTGGCAGAATATGAACTTCACTGACGACCAGAAGCGGCGCATCGAGGTTTGCCTGGATGCCTACAAGCGTTTCGAGGCAGATCCGTTCATGGACCTTAGCCAGTATATCCGCAACAAGTGGGGACGTACTTACAGCGAACTCAAGAACGACCTGAAGGTGGTGGAATATATCTCTTCCTTCTACGCACAGGGACAGCGAAACATATCTACCATGAAGGTGCGCCATGCAGCCAACATAATGATGCGCAACGGTGCCGATACTGGCAACATGAAGGCAGTGAACGACGGTGCTACACTTCTCTTCAAGCTCGACCGTCTGGACCAGCCGGAGACACCGGAAGAACTTGGCGACGAACTTATCCGTATGCCGGTAGTCATCACCTCGGACGTGAAGAAGAAATTCCCGAACAAGACTTCGCACGATACAGAGGAAATGCAGAAGATACGAAAACGCTGGGGCGTGAAGATAGACCAGTGGCAGGATATGGTGGAAGACAAGGACGGTGTATATATCCCCGATGCCGAAGACAACGGTATGCTGATGGAAGCCAATGCCGACACGGAGGAAGAAACAAGTCAGGACTGTTTTACACATCTGGGAGAGGAGGAATAGCCTATGGCACGACAGAACGAATACGAGTCTTTCCGTGAAGAATCCTTGCGAAAGACTACACAGAATGCAACAAAGAACATAGCCAGTCAGGAGGCAGAGCAGAAGGAAGGTATCAACTATATATATATGAATCCTGCACAGAGGGCGGTATATAACTACCGGTGCAGAAGTACCACTGTAGAAGCCGGTCGTGGTACAGGTAAAACCGACGGACTGATAGCACCTCACATGATAGGCTGCCTACAGACAATGCCACGAGGTACAGGACTTTTCCTCGGTAACAGCATCAAGCAGCTCTTTACAAAGACCGTTCCTAAAACCCTTATGGCTATAGAGCGAATGACCGGACTGAAAGAAGGTATCCACTTCTTCCGTGGCCATGCACCTGCCAAATGCAAGTTCAAGGAACCTCTGGTAAAGCCGAAAGTATGGGAAAACTGTATTCACTTCTGGAACGGTTTCACATGGTATATGATATCCACCGGAGTGAAGGCAGCCGCCAACGGTATGGACTCGTGTGCCGTAGTAGGCGACGAGTGTCGTTTCATGCCCGAAGCACTCATTAAGGCAGAAATCCTTCCGACGTTGCGCGGTATAAACACCACGCACCCCGGTTATGATGAAAACCTTAATCCGTATTATAAAAGTATCTTCTTCGTGAGCGATGCACCTCTCACCAAACGTCAGGCATGGATGCGCAAGCGAAAGGAAGAGCAGACAATGGAGATAAACCGCAAGATAGCCGAACTTATCCGTCAGGCGAACCTCTGTCCGGAGATAGTGCAGATACCCAAATACCAGCGCGAACTGAATAAGCTGCGCTGCCAGGCAAGCATATACTTCTCATTTTCCAGTGTAGAGAATATAGACATTCTGGGCGAGCAGTTCCTACGCACCATGCAGAAGGAATTGACACCTACCATGTTCGATATTTCCATCAGAAACCTTCAGAAAGAGGAGATAAACGACGGCTACTACTGCAACTTCAATCAGGACGTGCATTGCTATCTATCCGACGATGAAGCACAGCTTGAAGCCGCACAGAAGTTCAACCGCAAGATGGTGACACAGATATATTCGGGCGGTCGTACCCTACGTGTGGAATCGGAAAGCATCGACCTTGGTGAGTTGTCAAAATCAAACAACTGCTGTCTTGATACCGACATCATTCCCGGCGAACCTCTCCGCATTGCCTTCGACTATGGTACCACAATCAACTGTCTTGTAGTGGGACAGACCGAAAGCCGGCGCAACACAGGTATCCTGCGCATACTCAACAGCATGGTGAATATCAAGGCATCGCGTCTGGAAGGTCTGTGCGAAATGTTCTGCAAGTATTACGAGCCGCACCAGACTACCTGCCGCGAAGTGATATTTTACTACGACTCCACCGCCAAGCAGGGTGCAGCCTACGCCACAGAGAAATATGATGATACACGTTTCTATAATGTAGTGAAGCGGGTATTGAAGAAACACGGCTGGATTGTGACAGAAGTACCTATGGGCCGACCTATGAGCCACAACAAGAAGTATGAGTTTCTGAACGGCTGTTTCGCCGAGACACAGAGACCGTATATCCGTATCAATAAGGAGAATAACGAAAACCTGATAGCCTCTATAGAGAATGCCGGAGTAGTGGAAGGACGAAACGGATTCGAGAAAGACAAGAGTAAGGAAAAATATCGAGTATCGAAGGAAGTAGACGATATAGAAGCCGAGCTTGCCCAGAGAACCGACCTTAGCGATGCAGCAGACAATCTGATAATTGGAGTGCGTTTCTACGGTTCCGCCAGAATGATAGGAGTAGGACTCCCTATGTCATCTTAAACCAACACTTCAACTAAATATTGTAACTATATGGGAAAGAACTTTAAATTCGAGAATCCGGCATTCAAGCCACCCAAACCCATGATACAGCTTATAGACGCCTTTACCGACACGTTCAAGCCTGTGCCCCGTGAAGAATATGCCGACGAGATATTCCCAGTGCGCCGCCTGCGTGACTACTTCCAGGCGTGGCCAGTGCCGAAGATGCCCGATCCGCTGCCACCATACCTCACGGAACTGGAGAAACGAGGCTACCCCATGCAGACCGGATATGACGGACTGCCCGCTCTGTTCTGCGTGCGCTGGCAGGTGAGGGGAGAAGTATGCAATGTAGAGGAAACAACCGACTTCCGCGACGATTCTCACGATATGGACGACAGTGCGCGTACAGGACTTGCCAGAATGAAGGCACTCATATCACGGAGAATGGCCGAACGGAAGCAGTATTCGCAATATCCCGACGAAGAAGATGCCGAAGAAGAAGGTGAAGAATGGGACGAAGGATAAAAACACAAGTCCCTGTCGGCCTTCAGCAGGTGGACAGGGACAACGACATTCACATGTAAGCAAGGCTACTGCCATTGACATACACTAATAACAGATACAAATATAATAATTAAAAATCATTTTTGTGGTTTTTTTTCAAAATCTATCCGTTTTTTATTATTTTTGTATCAAAATTTAAAGATTATGAAAAAGACAAACACAAAAGGCAGAATAATTCGGTTGATAAGACAATTGTTCACACAGAGAACGAAAGACTATGTTCCGGTATATCTATCTCGCTTTGAAACCATAGAAAAGCTTATAGCAGAGGATTTTCTGGCAATAGACCTGGAAAACCGATATGTATGTATAGATGCTTCGCTTCATATACAATATATGAACAATGACAGGAAATATGTAGCCTTTTTTGATAATCTTAGAGCATACATGAATTTCCATTTTGGACAAATGCAAAAACAAATGATTACACCCGAAGATCGAATAAACTTTGGTGTTATGTTGAAACAGACCAGAATGTATGATACAGATACAGGAGAATTTTACGGTCAGGCACAGGTTGAATATCATACTCTGATAGTCGGTATCAATCAGCACAATAAAGTGGAATACAATGTATATAAGGCAGCCTCTTCTAATCACAATATATCTGAATAGATATTCATTCTGTTTTAAATTATTTTAGATAAATGTATTCATTTATCGGAAAAGCGCACCTCCCTGTGAAGAGAGATGCGCTTTTTATTTCAATATAAATAATTAAATTTGTTATATATAGATAATTTAAGTTTTAAGGTGAAAAGTCGCTCTACTATATAGCATAATGGAGTAAATTAATAGAATAAAGAATAATATGAAAATTTAATTACTCAGAAAATGAAAAATGAACTAAAAGAGTTACGTTGCCTTATAAATCAATATTTTGGCGAAGTAAAACACTCTGTACGCATTAATAAAATCCATGGAAGAACGCTGTTTGATATTGAATACTATGATTTTAAGAATGAACCACATGTAGAAGAAGCTATTAGGAGAATCATAGGCGATACTTACCTTTTAAACATAAAACGCTATTGTTCCGAGTCTATGATGAAGGCCATAAACCAGCATTATGGACCGGCGGCTAACCGCAAAATACTACATGAAGAAATGGCTGAATACGAAGAATAATTTCTGTTCATAAGTTTATCCCTCCCGGAGCAAAGAAACCGCAATGGGAGGGCTATTATGTAAGCTTCCAAAATTGGCGTATTGACTAGCATGTTTCTTTCCCATACCTTCGTG
>OGLE01000058.1_pt1 | contig 91889 bp, 67 predicted proteins | sample 1572671 | NCBI WGS metagenome assembly OGLE01 (sample SAMEA2581923, study PRJEB24529) | metagenome | biome: Human gut stool | place: China | collected 2011 | reverse complement strand
AAGAATTGCTTTAGCAATTCTTGCAAAGCAAAGCGCTGGCTTTGCTTTTTTATTGAAGATTATTTAGGTTGGCTTGATATTCGCGTGGTGATATACCCTCGTTTTTTTTGAAAACTTTACTAAAATAAAAACCATTACAAAAACCCAATTGATCAGCAATCTGCGTTACAGTAAACTGTTTGCTGGATAGTAAGATTTTGGCCTGCTCAATGCGGTATTTTTCAAGGAAAGCAAAAATAGTCTCACCAGTTACTTCCTTAAATTTACGGTTCATGTAATCAAAATTATGATGAAATTGTTTTTCTAAAAGGACACTTGTGATTTTTGTTTTGTAATTACTTTTCAGATAAGAAAGTAATGGGAGCGCGGAAAATGTGCCAATGTTATTTGGTGGAAATAACGCATTAATATGTGCACGACATATTTTTAACAGCAGCATTGCAAAATTGCAATTTATCATGCTTTGATGATAAGGGCTACCCGGTACTGCATTGTTTGTGGCAGATATAATTTCATTAAGGATTTCATAATAAGAAGCTCCTGAAAGTGTTGCATTCTTTGGAATGAGTATTTGTTCGCATGGTTTGTACTGTAATGGGGAAGCATTAAGTTCACTATGCATTGAAAGAAATTGGTGATAAACTTCTTCTTCGGACAGCAACAGTTCTTTTTGTGGGTTCCATTGAAAATGAATATAGTAATAACTTACCGGAGAATTACTTTGGACACCAAAGTGGCATTTATCAGGACATAATAGCAGGGTCTGTCCGGCACTTAAGTGGTAAATAGTATCTTCTTCCTGCAAAAGCATACTGCCATTTGTGATGAAATATAGAATCCAGTCAGAGGGGGTGCGGCGAAAATGCTTGTTAGGAGCAGGAACAGAAACTGATCCGGACAATGTGACGTGTGGAAGAGATTGTAAATTGGTTATAAAATATGTTATGTTTCATAAACTACTCCTTAAAAGTCGCTATTATATATGTTTGCGTCGCTATAAATCATGGAATATCAGTTGCGAAAATGGTAACATAGGAAGAGCAATAAGTCAATTACGATTAAAGGAGGGAATGAAAATGCTGAAAAATAATAAAAGAAGTTTACAAGTGACAGCAATTGCTGTAACCGTCACATTATTGCTTGCCGGAGCATCTGGGCAAGCGGCTGCAAAAGCAAAAAAAATAACGATCAATCATAAGAAAATGACACTCGCGATTGGTCAAAAACGAGCACTAAAAGTAAAAAATACAAAAAAGAAAGTGAAATGGATCAGTAAAAATAAAAAAGTTGCTATTGTTAATAAAAAAGGGATTGTTACAGCAAAGAAAAAGGGATCAGCAAAGATTGTTGCACGTATCGGAAAGAAAAAATATACTTGCAGAGTAACGGTTAAGCCTAACAAAAAGAGAGCAAAAATAAAGAGTACTAAGAAACCGACTTATACAATGCGTCCAATTGCATCAAAAGTACCGGTAGTGTCTCAAAAGCCGACGATTGTACCAACAGCAACGGTTAATCCAACGCCAACACCGATACCATTACCGACAGTGAAGCCGACACCTGTTCCGGATGAGGGGTGGCAGACCGGGAAGGTCAGCGGATCAGAAGAAGATTATAATAAATATTTTGCATTAAATATGAAAGACTATACAAAGAAACAGAAAGGAACGGTGCTTGGAACGATTGAAAGCATTACGTATCCATCCAAAGTTGTTGGAGCAGAACGCGAAGCATATGTGTATTTGCCACCACAGTATGATAGCAGCAAAAAATATCCGGTATTATATATGATTCACGGAATTGGCTGTGAGAGAGGACAGTGGGTTGGCATGTCCTTAAAAACTATATTAAGCAATATGATTTGCAGAGGTGAGGTTGCACCATTTGTAGCTGTTATACCAAGTGTTGTTCCAAAAGATGGAGTGTCGTCAAATACGCTGGGACCGGAGAATATTGGTGCATTCACCATGTTTGAACAGGAATTTTTACAGGATTTAGAGCCATATATCCTTGAAAACTTTGCCGTGTCATCCGACAGAAAAGATACCGGAGTATGTGGTCTGTCTATGGGAGGCATGGAGGCATTACATTTAGGATTTGCCATTAAAGATCATTTTAATTATATTGGATCTTTTTCAGCGGCACCGACATTGGATCAAAGTATATTAAATACGAATGGTTGGAAAAATGTGCCGGAAACCGTACTCCTTTGTAGTGGGACAGCAGACACAACAATAGGAGATAATCCTTATAACTATCATAAAACATTGGAAGAGAACAAGGTGGATCATATTTGGTATATGTATCCGAACGGCACACATGAAGCAAAAGTATGGCAAAACGGATTGGTAAACTTTTTACTTAGAAGTTATCGGTAACAAGAGAAAGTTTTCGTATGTAATTACGAAGACTTCGTAGATTATGCTTTCATAATAACTTTTTATATTAACGAACCGACATATGTAGTAGGATAATGAAAATGTATAATGCATTTCTGAATAATTCCTACATATATGTCGGTTCTTACACGTTATAGGGAAAGGGAGTGCTTGTAGAGAACAACATTCATTGAAACAAAATAGGACAATATGTTATGATATGTTATAACAATGATTGAGAGATCAATGCGGAAAGGGGACATATTGTGATAATTCTATTGGTAGAGGATGATACTGCATTGGCAATGGGAACAACATATGCTTTAGAGAGCGAGGGGATGCAGGTTATACATACGACAGATTGTGCCCAGACGAGGAAAGTATGTGGGACAGATCAAAAGATCGATCTTGTTCTGTTGGATGTCATGCTTCCGGATGGAGACGGTTTTTCGTTGTGTGAATGGTTAAAAGGAGAACAGCCGGATATTCCGGTCATCTTTTTGACGGCATTAGAGGATGAGGGGAATGTTGTGCATGGCTTACAGTATGCAGATGACTATATTACCAAACCATTTCGCACGAAGGAATTGATCGCGCGGATATATGCAAATACCAGAAAATATCAGAAAAACATATCGAATCTGACCGAAACTGCGGATGACAAGATAACATATTATTTGTCCGACAGTGTAGACAGCAAGAAGATGCACAAGCTATCCGAAAATATGGACAGCAAAAAGAAACCAATCTTTTATTTAGATGAAAAAAATATGCAGGTATACCGGGAAGGTGTTCCAATCACATTAACGCTTAGTGAATATCGTCTGTTTCAGACACTTTACGATCATCGAGGCCAAATATTGACCCGTGAACAATTGATGGAGCAGTTATGGTCTGTGGACGAGGCCTTTGTAGATGACAACACGTTGTCCGTTTATATGCGCAGGCTGCGTCAGAAAATTGATCTGGATCAGGAAAAATCATGTATTGCGACGATTCGTGGTGTGGGCTATAGAATGGGAGAGGAATAAGTTTATGCAGGAAAAAATAGTAAAACAATATGTTTGTATATCACTCGTATTATGTCTGCTGACTGCGCTTTTGTGTTATGGGATATATTTGGTATTGCCAATGCTTGGTTGGGATATGGCAATGACGCATATGAAATATATCATGGCATTTGTCTGTATGCTTGTACTTTGGGGGTACAGTATTTGGTATGTAGGAAACATATGCCATAAAATTGATAAGGCAAGCGATGTGTTTGCGGAAATATTAGAAGATAGTGTTAAACCGGATCGCACAAAGACGTCTATAGAAGTTTGGAATGAAAAATTATCATCTAGTAAACAGGAAGGTGCGGTCGGACGATTAGAGCATCACATACTAGAGAGTGTACGTATTTTGGGACAGAGGGAAATATCGAGCCGAAAGGAACAGCAATATCTCAAAAAAATGATGACAGATATATCACATCAGATCAAAACACCGCTTGCATCGTTGCAGGTTTTTTTGGATATTTTTGAGCAAAAGTTTACACAACAGTCTGATGACACAGCTGTTATTGATATGGTGCATCAGGCACAAAAGCAATCGATCCGGATACACCGTCTGGTCATTGGATTGCTTAAATTGACAAGACTCGAATCCGGTATGTTAACGCTGCAAAAACAACCGGTGAATCTGAACATTCTGTTGCAGGAATGTGTGCAGTCTGTCTGCGCAAATTATATAGATAAAGATTTAAATGTTGTGTTGTCCGGAGATCCGGAGGTGTCTATCTGTTGTGACCGTGAATGGACGTTAGAAGCGCTTGATAATCTTTTGAAAAATGCCGGAGAGTATAGTGAATCACACGGAAAAATTGAAGTAACCTGGTCTGCTTCGGAGATGGCAGTTATCGTAAAGATTACGGATCATGGTGCAGGGATCGCTGCAGAAGAATTACCAAAGATTTTTAATCGCTTTTACCGTGTACATCCGTCTGATGCATCGACAGAAGGAGTCGGCATCGGACTGGCACTTGCCAAAGAGATCATCGAGAAACAGGGAGGCTCCCTTGTGGTAGAGAGCAGTACGAACAAGCCAAGTTATACAAGCTTTGAAATTGTATTTTTGCTTCACTGATCGCAGAAGTCATTTTTTGGTGGCTGCAAAATGCTATATAGTCATTGACATAATAAGCAATATGTGGTTGTGGGGGATTTGAGGTATGGGAAGTTTGGATTGCTTATCCTGCGAATCTTACAAAATTGTAAGATAGAAATTCACGGAAATGTAAGGTCAGATTGCTATAATGAAACTGCACCGGGGGACTGCGAAAGGAGTTGTCTGGGAGTGGAAAGGGAGAAAGGGAGCGGAAAAATGGCATTTTTGGAAGTAAAAAATCTAACCAGGATCTATGGAAAAAAAGAGAATGCATTGGTAGCATTGGACCACGTGAGTTTTGCCGTGGATAAGGGGGAGTTTATCGCGGTGACCGGTGCCAGCGGCTCTGGCAAATCTACTTTGCTGCATTTGCTTGGTACGATGGACGAGCCGCAGGAGGGAGAGGTGTTTTTTGAGGGAGAAGATATCTTAAAGCTAAAAGAGAAACAGAAAGCAGTATTTCGACGTAGACAGATTGGCTTTGTATTTCAGGAATATAACCTTGTGCCAATCCTCAATGTAGCGGAAAATATACAAATGCCGGTACGGTTGGATGGCAGACGTATGGATGAGGAGTATTTGCAGCGATTAATACATGTTCTTGGATTAGAAGGTCGTGAGAAACATTTGCCGCAGGAACTGTCCGGTGGACAAAAACAGCGCGTGGCGATCGGGCGTGCGCTTGCTGCACATCCCAGCCTTTTATTTGCGGATGAACCGACCGGCAATTTGGATCATCAGAATGGTTTGGAAGTGATGAGTTTATTGAATCAGGCAATCCGTGAATTTTCCTTAACACTGCTTGTTGTAACACATGATCCGACGATTGCGGCAATGGCGGATCGTGTCATCACCTTGTCGGATGGCGTGATCTTATCGGACGTCAAAGTCAAACATGCCTTGTCCTCCGATGTGAAAGGACAGGGTGAGAGTGATGAATAAGTTCAGATATTATGCAATGTTGGCGATCCGCTATCGCTTGAAACATCCGCTTCAGACATTGTATTCGTTGATCGCGATCATGATCGCGGTGGTCTTATGTTTTTGCAGCATTACTTTGGGGATGGAGCTGCTGGATTATCCATATTATGCGGCGATGAAAGAGCGAAAAGGCTGCGAACTTACTATTAATGAATTTGCAGTGGGACAGGATTCGATTACGGACGAGGACATGTGGACGCTGCAGAAGTTTCAGGAAATGGAGAAAAAGGCTGCGGCACTTCCTGAAGTAGGGCGGACGTATTTATATAAATTGCCGAGCACCGAGGCAGTGTCAGAGGAAGATGCTGTCGATGAAAGCGGCGATGCAGCAAATGATACAGAGGAAGATGTAGCCGCCGATGACAGCGATGCAGCAAATGATACAGAGGAAAATGTGTCTTCGGACAACAGCGTACCGGCAGACGAACAATATGAGCTGTATGTGAAAGTTAAAGATAATTCGAATCTCAATCAGTCAGCGAAATTCATTGAAAAAAAGTTGGGCTATCAGGTACAGGTCGATCCTGATATACAAGTGCATTTAGGTCAGGGCAGCGCTGATGATTCTCTGACGGTGGCAGCCGAAAAAGCAATTTTTGCGATGGTGGGAGCTGTATTTGCGCTATTTGCCATGCTTGTGATCCGCAATACCATGATGCTTCCTGTTTTTGAACGAATGAAGGAGTATGGAGCCTTTCGCTGCGCCGGGATGAGCAGTGGACAGTTATATTGTATGCTCAGTGTTGAGGGGATTTTGTTGACACTCATCAGTACCGTTTTTGGGACAGGTGTTGGCTTCGGTATTTTGAAACTGGGAGAGGGAATGCTCAACGCGCAGATGGATCTTAATGTCCCATTAGTGATCCATTTTCGTCTGAGCGCTGTACTTCTCAGTGGTTTATTATGTATCGGAGTGACAATGTTAGCATTGCTGGAGCCAGCAAGACAGGCCTCCAAACAGTCGGTGACTCGTGTATTGCAAGGGGGCAGCTATGGCATAACAAATACATCAAAAACACGCCAGGTGAAGCACAAAAACCATTGGTGCAGTCGCTTTATGGGACGTATTTTTGGTGCAGAATGGGAATATGCCATGCGCAGTATGTCTAGAAGCCCGGGAGGGCAGTTTTATCTTTTTGTTGGAGTGACTGTGAGTATGATGCTGTTTGCTATTGTATTTACAAGTATTGACAGTACCTATGCGACGTTTGAAAACAGCTTGCAGGGGTCGCATCAGGAATATTCGGAAGCACTGGTTTCGGAAGGAACGAGCACATTATCGGAGCTGAAAGATCGGAGCGAAGAGTTACGGAAGTTAAAAAGTGTGAAAAATGCAGGGGTATATTTACAGAGTGATTTTGCGTTGAGTAATCTCAATGTTATGGCACACTACAAAGATTTGGATACGAGCAGAACCTTTTTGTCTGTAGCCGGATATGATAAAAAGCATTTGGATCATTTGAAAAGACAATTAGTTGCGGGAAGTATTGATTACGATAAGCTGGTTCGCGAGCATGGAGTAGTATTGTGTGATTACGAATACAATATAAATACGAGTAATGGTGATGCGACGGCAACAGACAAACGATTGACAGACTATAAGGTTGGCGACAGCATAGAGGTGATCAGTAGAGAAGCAGACGCACAGGTGACCAAAGATATCAGAGCAGTCAAGCAGGCGATGGACAAAAAGCAGCAAGAACCGGATGAAAAAGCAGATCCTAAGATCATAAAAAAATACTGGGATAAGGTTACTGCTCTTGTCCGAAAAAAGGGATACGACATTTCGAAGTATCAGAAGACGCAGTTATGGTCTCAAACGTATTACAGTTATTTTTCTCTGCGAAGTCTTATGGAACAATGCAAAATCGATGCGGGCAGCGTAGAGCATTTTAAGATACAGGCAATCATAAAGGAAGATACATATAACTCATCTTGGATGACAAGCTACGTACCAAGTCATGTCGGCATTATGATGGCAGACCAATCATTGTTTCAATACTTTATTCCGAGTGCCTCTTATGAGAATATGACGGAATTAGATGGGAGAAGCTATGGAAGGCTTAGCCTCGGTGTAGGTGTAAACAGACATCTGCGCTTTCCGACGGATGAGATCAATGCATATGTCAAAAAATGCAATCAAAAATATACAGATGCAAATTATCATTGGGCGACACTGTATGAAACCGGATATGATGACATTACTTATTCCGATATATATGGAGAGATACAAAATACACTTGATCTCGTGCGGACATGCGGCTTGGCAGTGGGAGGATTTTTGCTGTTGATCTGCTTAATGCAGATCTATAATGTTACGATGGCAAACTTATCGACACGCAGGCAGGAAATCTATCTGTTCCGTGTGGCAGGGATGACCAGAGGACAGTTGCAGCGTATGATATTTTTGGAAAATGGGATCAGTTGTCTGGCAGGCATTTTGGCGGGTATCGCCTGTGGTTACATGGTAAGTCATTATGCCATCACGCAGATCATGGCACAGGATGGTGGTCTGGCATCAAGATCCGGTGGTGTACTTTATGTATGGCCAATTGGTAAGATCGTGCTGATAGCGGTTGTGATCTATGTATTTTGTATGCTTGCAGGACATGTCAAAAAGAAAATGATAAAAAATTAGCACTCACACTTGACGAGTGCTAATAAAAGTGATATAACAATCATCAGAGGGACCAAAATAGTCAGATAGTGTACTACATAGTTCAGTATTAGCAGGCTATGTAGGCATATGGATTTGTTTGAGACAGAAAGGATTGGTGATTGTATGAATATCAGTAAATTTACACAAAAATCACAGGAAGTAGTACAAGGCTGTGAGAAAATCGCCATGGATCATGGTCACCAGGAAATCGGTCAGGAGCATATGCTATCCGCTATGATGACAGTAGATGATAGCTTGATCCGCAAACTGATCGAGAAAATGGGAATTGCACCGGAAGCATTTCAGGCGCAGATAGAAGGACTTTTACAAAAACGTCCAAAGGTTGTCGGCGGCGATCTTCGGATTGACAAATATTTAAATGAAGCATTGATTTATGCGGAAGATGAAGCAAAACGGATGGGAGATGAATATGTTTCCGTAGAGCATCTGTTTTTGAGTGTATTAGCGCATCCGAGCAAAGAGATCAAGCAGTTGTTTAAGCAGTGTCAGATCGATCGAGAGCGATTTTTGCAGGTGCTTTCTGAGGTGCGTGGTAATCAGAGGGTTACCAGTGACAATCCGGAAGCAACGTATGATACGTTGGAAAAATATGGTACAGATCTGGTAGAACGTGCCAAAGATGGCAAGCTGGACCCGGTGATCGGACGAGATGCGGAAATTCGTAATGTTGTGCGTATTCTTTCACGTAAGACGAAAAATAATCCGGTCTTGATCGGTGAACCCGGTGTTGGTAAGACTGCCGCTGTTGAGGGCTTGGCACAGCGTATTGTTCGCGGAGATGTGCCGGAAGGACTCAAAGACAAGAAGATCTTTGCGTTGGATATGGGTGCCTTGGTAGCGGGTGCGAAATACCGTGGCGAATTTGAGGAGCGTTTGAAAGCGGTTCTTGAAGAAGTGAAGAAGAGTGAAGGACAGATCATTCTGTTTATTGATGAGCTGCATACGATTGTCGGTGCCGGCAAGACCGATGGCGCTATGGACGCCGGCAATATGCTCAAACCAATGCTTGCCAGAGGTGAATTACATTGTATTGGTGCTACGACATTGGATGAGTATCGTATGTATATTGAAAAAGATCCGGCATTGGAACGTCGTTTCCAGCCGGTTATGGTCAATGAACCAACAGTGGAAGATACAATTTCAATACTGCGTGGCCTGAAAGAACGCTATGAAGTATTCCATGGTGTCAAGATTACGGATTCTTCGCTGGTGGCAGCCGCAACGTTGTCCAACCGATATATTTCGGATCGTTTTCTGCCTGATAAGGCGATCGACTTGATCGATGAGGCCTGTGCCATGATCAAGACAGAGTTAAATAGTATGCCGGCAGAACTCGATGAAGAGCGCAGACGTATTATGCAGATGGAAATTGAGGAGGCAGCACTTAAGAAAGAGACCGATCATTTGTCTGTGGAACGTTTGGACGAACTGCAAAAAGAAATGGCAGAACTTCGTGATGACTTCAATGCCAAGAAAGCAAAGTGGGATAGCGAAAAGGCATCTGTCGATACGGTAAATAAGTTGAAAGAGCAGAGAGATGCGCTTCGTACAGAGATTGAAACGGCAAAGCGCAACTATGATCTGAACCGTGCTGCGGAGATCCAGTATGGACAATTGCCAGAGTTAGAGCGACAGCTTGAGGCAGCAGAAGAAAAGGCAAAAGCAGAAGATCGTACTTTGGTGCAGGAATGTGTTACCGAGGAAGAGATTGCCAAAATTATTTCTCGCTGGACAGGAATTCCAATCGCCAAACTTACGGAAGGCGAACGTGAAAAAACACTGCATTTGGAGGATGAACTGCACAAACGTGTCATTGGACAGGAAGAGGGCGTCCGTTTGGTTGCAGAAGCAATCTTACGTTCTAAGGCAGGTATCAAAGATCCTACGAAACCAATTGGTTCTTTCTTGTTCTTAGGACCGACAGGTGTTGGTAAAACGGAACTTGCTAAGAGCTTGGCGGCATATTTGTTTGACGACGAGACGAATATGGTTCGTATCGACATGAGTGAATATATGGAGAAACATTCCGTGGCTCGTTTGATCGGAGCACCTCCGGGATATGTCGGATATGAAGAAGGTGGACAGCTCACCGAAGCAGTACGCCGTAAACCGTATTCTGTAGTACTGTTTGATGAGATTGAAAAAGCACATCCGGATGTGTTTAATGTATTATTGCAAGTGTTGGATGATGGCCGAATTACCGATTCACAGGGTCGTACCGTTGATTTCAAAAATACAATATTGATATTAACTTCTAACATTGGTTCCTCATATTTGTTGGAAGGCATTGATGAAAATGGAGAGATCAGCGAAGAAGCACGTAAAGCGGTACTGGATCAACTGCACGCTTCTTTCCGTCCGGAATTTTTGAATCGTTTGGATGAAACGATCCTCTTTAAGCCGCTTCGTCCGCAGGATATTACCGGTATTATCGATATCTTGCTTGCAGAGCTGAATGAACGTTTAGCAGAAAAAGAATTGCATGTATCTTTGACAGATGCTGCCAAAGCGTTTATTACAGAGCAGGCATATGATCCATCCTTCGGTGCACGTCCGTTGAAACGGTACTTGCAGAAGAATGTAGAGACACTGTTAGCCAAAAAGATTCTTCGTGGCGATGTGCATATGGGCGAGGAGATCGTGCTGGATGTTAAGGATGACGCATTGTATATACAGTAAATAGTATGTATGATCTGTGCTTACGATGAAGCGCGAAAGTACGCATAAATATGTGGCTTTTGAAAGAATCAAAAAGTATAAAAGGACTGTTCTATTCGCAATGTTATTTCGTGGATAGACAGTCCTTTTTTTCTTATTGACACCCTAATCCTTATAGGAAATCGCAGTTGTGCAGCGTGATTTTTTGTGGTTTTATTGACAAAATTTTGTGTATAGGGTATGCTGATTTCAAGTAATTTAAGGAACGGATTTATACAGTTAAGAACAAGGTTGTTTTTACGGATAAGAGTAAAAATAACAGCGTAAGATATTTATACGAAGGAGGGGGTTAGTGTGAAAAAAACAGGGGCAAAATTAACGAGAAAGGCAGCAGTATGTTTGTTGGCCGTACCAATGATCGTAGGGCTTTCCGGCTGCGCACAAAAATCTACTGACACGACATCAACGAAACAGGCAAAGGAAGCACAGGCAACGCCGACCAGTACACCGTTCCAGTATTATGCTTCCGTCGATGACGAGCCACGGACGATTTCGGGCAAATGTGGGGACAATGCAGAATGGTCGTACAATACAGGTACGAAAGTATTGACAATTAGTGGTTCCGGTGCTGTGGATCGCGCTGTGGATTCAGACACTTCCAAGCAAAAGATCGAGGGACTTGCAGAACCATATGAAGTCAAGGAAAGAATAACCTGTTCGGTAAAAGAGATTAAGATTGAAGAAGGAATTACTGCATTAGCGGTGAGTAATTTATTTGGAAATGTTTCCAAGGACGAAGATGCTGAGGAAATTAAGCTTTCTTTACCGGACTCTCTAGAAAGAATTAATGCAAATACATTTGCGCCAACGACAGATGCAGCTTATATCCGCACGATTCATCTGCCACGCAATGTACGATATATTGAAGGTGGTGCATTTTGGGGACTTGGTGCCACGGATACGTCAGATACGTTCAATGAAAATTTAACGATAACGGTAGACAGTAAGAATCCATATTATATGACAGAAAATAATGTACTTTTTACCAAGGATAAAAAAACACTTGTCTATTATCCGGTTGAAAAGACAGAACAGTCATATCGTATACCGAAGTCTGTAACCAAAGTGGAAGCATTCGCATTTTCGCGCAATCCATTCTTAAAGAAAGTCGTATTGCCAACAGGAATTACAGATATCGGTGCCGGAGCGTTTTATGGTGACAGTAAGCTTAGTGACATTAATTTAGCGCAGGCTGTGAACGTGAAAAAATTAAGTGACTTTGACGGAGTCAAAGCAAAGCTATCTTATTATGATGTTGGTGCGCCGGCTGATGCAGGAGAAGTCTCTGATGAAGGGGACGAAGATGTCATAAATGATGAAAAAGATCTCGTGAGCGAGCCGGATGGATCTGCAAAGTATTTGAAAGAAATTGCTCTGTTAGGTACGTTTGCCGGTACGAATCTAAAAGAGATTCAATTGCCGGATTCCTTAAAATATGCCGGTTACAGCACTTTTTATAAATGTCTTTGCTTAAAAAAGATTACGCTTGGAACCGGATTTGCGGGACAGATCAATCCTGTCAACTACTGTGATGAAAATGGATTTTTGCTGCCGGATAACAAGTCAACGGATTGCTTTGATATTCGAATTCCTGCGGGAAATAAAAATTATAAAGTCCGTGACAATGTGATTTACAGCGGAGATGGCAAGACGGTGTATGGTGTGAGCAAAGATTATAAAAAATCTACACTGACATTGGATAAAAATGTGAAAGTCATTACACGCAATGCTTTTAGAAATACCAAATTAAAGAAAGTAACGGCACTTGGTAATCTTACAACCATTGGAAGCGGCGTGTTTATGCATAACTGGCATTGTAAGAAATTTGAAGTCAAAGGAAACATTGACACGATCGATGCACAAGCTTTCTATAAGTGTCATAAATTAGAGAAATTTGTTTGTGGTGGAACTGTCAAAAAGATTGGCACACAGGCATTTCGTGGTGCGATCAAAAAGGATGGCATTGTCTTAGACGGTTCGTTCGATGACGTTGAAGTTGGCAAGGAGGCATTCTAGTCATAAATCCATCGAAGGCCCATTGCCAGATCATAAACAGTGCGCCGGCCATCAATAGAGAGAGATCCATAGGGGCAGCTATCAAAACTTGGATAGCTGCCCACTTTTGGTATCAGAGATCTTTTGCCAGAGCCAACATCTAATGCAGTGCCGATGTTGCTCATGCTCCGAGAATCTGCTATAATAGGAAAGTTGCATTAATACAGCGAAAGATTTTGCAGGGGAACTGTGCTGCAAAATAAAGCAGATTAGAAATGGAGATATAAATGACGTTTGAAGAAATGTGTTTGGATACAAGAATAATGCGTGCAATTGCGGAAATGGGTTTTGAGCAGCCAAGTCCGATTCAGGCGCAGTCGATACCGATTGCGGTAGAGGGAAAGGATATGATCGGACAAGCGCGTACCGGAACGGGTAAGACAGCATCGTTTGGAATACCGATGTTGCAGCGGATCAATCCGAAAGACAAAAGTCTGCAGGCAATCGTCTTGTGCCCGACGCGAGAACTTGCAATTCAGTCCGCCAATGAAATTCGCAAATTAGCAAAGTTTTTGCATGGGATCAAAGTGCTTCCGATATACGGAGGACAGGAGATCAGCAAACAGATCCGTTCCTTAAAAGGTGGTGTACAGATCGTGATTGGTACACCGGGACGAGTGATGGATCATTTGCGCCGTCATACGCTAAAACCACAAACGGTAGATATTGTGGTTTTGGATGAAGCGGATGAAATGTTAAATATGGGATTTCGAGAGGATATAGAAACTATTTTGGGACAACTGCCAGAGGAGCGTCAAACGATGCTTTTTTCGGCAACAATGCCAAAGCCAATCTTGGAAATTGCAAAACGTTATCTGCATGAACCGGAGATTGTGAAAGTGATTCAGAAAGAACTTACTGTCCCAAAAATCGAACAGTATTATTATGAAGTTAATCCGCGCAAAAAGAATGAAGTGCTGTCCCGATTGTTGGACATGTATGATCCGAGTTTGTCATTGGTATTTTGCAATACGAAGCGAAAAGTGGATGAGTTAGTTGCAGACTTAAAGGGTAGAGGATATTTTGCAGAGGGACTGCATGGTGATATGAAACAGAGCCAGAGAGACCGCGTGATGAATGGCTTTCGCAATGGACGTACCGATATTTTGGTTGCCACAGACGTGGCGGCGCGTGGTATTGACGTTGATGATGTGGAAGCGGTTTTTAATTATGATGTTCCACAGGACGATGAGTACTATGTGCATCGTATCGGAAGAACGGGACGTGCCGGACGTGAAGGAAGAGCATTTACGCTGGTCGTTGGCAAGGAAATATACAAACTAAAAGATATTCAGAGATATTGCAAGACAAAGATCCGCAGACAGCCGATCCCTTCGGTGAATGATGTGGCTGCCATTAAAGTGGAGAAACTGTTGGAGCAGGCAGGAGAGTTGATCACTACAGATGGTTTGGGCAGAATGATGGATCTGTTAGAGGAATATTTGGATGGCAGTGATTATTCGGCAACGGAAATGGCAGCAGCTTTGCTGGCAATGCAGTTAGGAGAGACAAGCACACAGACGCTTCCAAAAGAAGAGTTTGGAGATACCGGTGCAGAGCCGGGTATGGTGCGTATGTTTATGAATATCGGCAAAAAAGATCGTGTACGCATTGGTGACATTTTGGGTGCGGTTGCCGGGGAGAGCGGAATGGAAGGTGCTCTCGTAGGAACAATCGATATGTACGATAATTTTTCGTTTGTAGAGGTTCCGCAGGAATATGCGGCGGCTGTATTAGAAGCAATGAATCACAGTAAGATCAAGGGACGCAGGGTGAATATGGAACCGGCTAAAAATGTGAGGAACTGATCGAATCACCAATGGAATTGTGAGAAATATGTGTCATTGCCGATCTCTTTCCACAGCATTATTGGAAGAAACGGGAAAGTATTGATTTAAACCGGACAAGTTGTTAAAATAAAAAGCAAAATGAGACGATGGCGAGGGGGTGCATTCGATGAACGTGATACAGGGGAAAACGATAGCCGTTCGTGAGGTTGAAACCTATGGAGCAAATGCGAAACCGTTGTCACCGAGAGAGATTGAGACTTGTGGAGTGAATGCGAAGCCACTGTCACCGAGAGAGATTGAGACTTGTGGAGCGAATGCGAAGCCACTGTCGCCGAAGAAGATAGACTTTTGTGAGATGAATGTGAAGTCACCTGCTAATGTGAGGGCGGTGGTATCGAATGCCAGAGAGCCGAGATTACAGCAGATTGTGCCAATAGAGCCTGAGGAAAAAGCTGTAAATCAAGCTGCAGCAGAGATGGCTGTCACGCTTTCGGAAGTGTCTGTGGCGAATCCGAGACAGGGGAAGTTGGATATGACATTGCAGGAGATGTTTGCAGAAAGGAGAGGTATATGACGGCGAATAATATTACGGATGGGAAAGTGCAGACTTTGCCGATCAAACCGTTGAAGACGCATGCGGGTGAAGCTGGCCGCAGGAGTTCTATTACCAGTTTTGACGATATGCTGAAAGCACAGGGACGCACGAAGTCTACGAAGACGAGTGCGGTGAAACATCTGGACTATTCTGCGGACACGTCAAAGATAGACCGCACGGGAAGTTCCAGAACAACCTCATCTGCGTCTGGGACGTCGACCGGTCAGAGTCAGAAAACGAATCGTACAGTGTCAACCGGAAGTACAAGCACTAAGAAAACGACATCAGCATCGTCTATGAAGACAACGCCTTATGACAGCTATTTTAAGAAAGCAGCCAAAAAATACAGAGTATCCGAAAGTTTGCTTAAGGCAATTGCCAAAGCAGAATCTAATTTCAATGAGAGGGATGTGTCTAGTTCGGGGGCAATGGGCGTTATGCAGTTGATGCCGGATACGGCGCGTGGACTTGGCGTAGAGGATCCCTTTGATCCGGAGCAAAATATTATGGGTGGAGCGAAGTGCATCGCCAGCAAGTTAAAGGAATATAACGGAGATGTAAAGTTAGCGCTGGCGGCGTATAATGCCGGAAGTGGAACGGTACGGCGTGTGGGCGGTATACCATCACAGTGTCGTTCTTACATAAAGAAAGTATTGAGTTATCAGAAAGCGTTTGAAACGGCGAAGAAGGTCTGAGCGAGCTGCTTCAACAAGGGGGAGCTCATAGAGGGCATGACGTTAAACAGACTGAATTTATAGGGTAAAGAAATTAGCCCTTTTGGTCGAATATATTTATAGGATGTGAGTGTCAAAGTTCATGTTTGGCACTCTTTTTTTACTTTATAGGATTCAGGTGCCAAAAAGGTTTGAATTTCTTTAATAAGGATTTTATGATCTTTCGGCACTGATAAAGAGAGGTAGCTAATGAATATAAATGATATCATGTTACAGGGAGATGCGGGATCCGGAACGACGGAGGCATCCTCTAAGTACTATAACGTCGGGAAAAATAATGCGGCAATTGCTGATGCGGGTTATTTGGGGATTCGTAGTAAAGCCGTTCAGACTGATTTTATGATGCCACAGCTACAGGGACTTCGTGAGTCCGGTTCGGAGAATTATACGGGTAGACAGGCAACGGAGATCGCAGCGGATCGTGTGCAAAATGATAATGCTGCCAGTCGCAATCTTAAGGTTGTGACCGGAGAGGATTGTGCCGCACTTGAGGATGAGGATAGTGCTTTGGAAGAATACCAAAAATCCAGTTTGGAGCGCGCCGTTAAGCGCATCCGTGAGGAGCGTGAGTGGAAAGCAGACCGGATGGAAGAAAATAAAGAACTTCGCGAGCAGTTGGCGAACGATTTGGAAAAAATGCAGCAGCAGGGATTTTTGGCGCAAAAGAGCGAGGCACAGATCCGTGACGCACTGCAGGAAGCAAATCTGCCTGCAACCAAAGAATTTGTGGATAAGGTAGCGGGAACGCTGCAGATGAGTATGTCGATCAATGAAATGACAGATGCGGCGAAAGTTTACGTCATACAAAATGGAACCCAGCCGACGATAGAAGCGGTATATCAAGGAATGCATTCCGGTAGTACGGCAGTTGACAACGCATCGATCACTGAGAAAGATATGGCGGCGTATGCACCACAGATCGAACATATCTTGCAGCAGATCGGACGAGGGGGAGCTTCGGATCAAGCGATGGCAAAGTGGCTGTTTGCGAATGAACTGCCGATCACGGCTGAGAATATGCAGACATTAGAGATGTTAGATCAGATGCAGCAGAGTACCTGTTTGGAGATAACGCTGCAGCAGATCGTGCAGACGATGGCAATGGGATTGCCGGCAGAGCAGACAGTTCCGGGGGACAAAGGAATTTGGCATGCCGGGGATTTGATACAGCAGGTAAAAGAGATCACGGCGCAGGATGTGGAACAGGTAACAACAGAAAAGGCAGATCCGGTGCTGCAGGATTATCTTGACGCACATCAGACAGAGCAAGGTGCTTCTGACCATGAAGTGGGACAGACCGCAGGAACATCATCTGGCCGTGAAGTAGGACAGAGCGCAGGAGTGCCATCTGACCGCAAAACGGGACAGGGAGCGATGAATGTATCTGACCGTAAAGTTGGACAAGAAGCAGCGAACACATCTGACCGAAAAGTTGAACAGGAAACAACCGTAATGGCTGGCGAATTGTCGGGACAGGAGACGGCAGAAGTCATGCCTTTGCCGCAGGTTACAGCTTGGCGACAACTTGAGGAAATACGATTAAAAATGACAATCCCGGCGGTGATGTCTATGCGTGCGCAGGGGATATCTGTGGAGACAGAGAGCTTGGCTGAACTTGTGGATCGTTTGCGGGAAATAGAGATGAGTTATTATCGGACGGATCAGACGGGCGAGGCGGCAGTTACAGAAGACGCACAGATTCATGCGATGCAGGATGCCGTAACGGCAGTGCGTGAGATTGCCGAAGCTCCGGCAGAACTTTTGGGCAGTAGTCTGCGCCGGCATGAATTAATGACGGTGCGGGAACTGCATGGAGCTGCGATCAGTGCGACCAAGAGCGCATGGCAGTATCAACAGGATTATGAGGCGGTTGGTACACAGGTGCGCACGGATCTGGGAGATAGTATTAAGAAAGCGTTTGCGGGTATTCCGACTATGCTGCAGGAGATGGGGCTGGAGAGCACACCGGAGAATGAAAGAGCAGTACGCATTCTTGGTTATAACCGCATGGAAATCACAGAGGAGAGTATTGCGCAGATCAAAGATTGGGATGCAGAAGTGAATACTTTGATCGACCGGATGAAACCTGCCACGGTACTTGGAATGATTCGAGATGGTATTAATCCATTAGAACATACCGTAACGGAATTGAATGAAATGCTTGCCGATCGTGGAATGACTGCGGCGCAGGAAGAGGAAAGTTACAGTAAGTTTTTGTGGCGATTAGATAAGACGAACGGTATTACTGCGGAAGAAAGACAAAGTTATATTGGAATTTATCGTTTGTTGCATCAAGTGCAGAAAGAAGATCATGCGGCGGTTGGTGCGGTGGTTCAATCCGGTCAGCAGATGGATCTGTCTAATTTGCTGACGGCGGTTCGTTCCAGAAATGCACAGGGGATGGATCATACCGTGGATGACACTGAAAATATTATTCAGGCGGCAGCCGGCAATCAGACGATCACGGATCAGATCATGACAGCTTATTATGAGGAGCGTGCCGGGGAACTAAGAGATATGGCGAAACAGTCACAGAAAGCAGATGGATTTTTGGAGGAGGCAGGGCTGCCGGACACAGTTGGCAATATGCAGGCGGCGCTGAGATTACTGGATGGAGAGACCGCTTTAGATACAGTACTGGAACTTGCTAGAGAGTCACAGTCGGAGCAGGATGTGGTTGGACAGTTGGCATCGGAGACAGCCAATGCAGCGGTTTTGGAGACTGCCATGGATCATGTGGTTCCGCAGGGAGTGGCTGCAAGTGAGGCGTCATCCGAGAAAGAGACGTTTGCAGAGCGTAGACGTGATTTGACGGAACTAACGGATGGATTAAAGGATGTTATGGAAGCCATTGCAGATGGTGAGGAAGATGAGGCAGCACTTGCAGAATATTGTGCCGGAATAGATCATTTTTTGGAAAATATTCTTGAGAAAACAAAGCAGCGTGCCGATATTACATATAGTGAATTTCAAGAGATCAGAGCAACGCGTGGTTTGATGCGGTTACAGCAGGGACTTAGAAATAATCGCAGTTATGCAGTACCGATTCAAACGGCAGACGGCGTTACGCAGATGAATCTTACATTCCGTGAGGATGAAGAACAGGCGGGCAAGGTACAGGTAACCATTTGGCAGCCGTATCGCATTTCTATGGAGATGCAGATTTCCGGGGGCAGTCTTAAGGGACTGGTACTCTGTGATGACAGAGCCGGATACGAGAAATTGAAGCAGCAGGCAGGGACCTTGCAGGAAACTTTGGAGCAGAATGTGTGTCCGGTGAAAACGATCTCTTATGGAATGGATTTTCGTGCGCAGAATGATTATTCTGCTGCATCGGAGAACGATAATGCAGTTGATACAAAAGCTCTGTATCAGACAGCAAAAGTGCTGGTACAGTATATTTCAGAGGTAGTAGCAACAGAGAATGGAGGATTACAATGAGAATTAACCACAATATTTCAGCACAGCTTACAAATGTCAGCTTAAAAAAGGTTGACAATAAAGTTTCGGCCAGTTTGGAAAGATTAAGTACAGGCTATAAGATCAACAAAGCAGCAGATGATTCTGCAGGTATGGCGATTTCGAATAAGATGCGAACCCAGATCCGTGCGTTGGATCAGGCGTCCCGTAATTCTGCTGATGGAGATTCGATCATTCAGACGGCAGAGGGTGCGATGTCGGAGATTGAGAATATTTTGCAGAGAATCCGTGAATTGGGTGTACAGGCAGCCAATGGTACGCTTGCTTTGGAAGACCGTAAGGCCGTGCAGGATGAGGTTGATGAGCTGATGGACGAGGTTGATCGTATTGCAGACACAACCCAGTTTAATGGTAAGGGACTGCTTGATGGTTCCGCATCACGTACCGTAATGACGAATACGTTATCCATTCATGCAATTTCGGCGTCTATGGATGTACCAAGAAATGATTATGAGATCACGATCGATGCTATGCCGGAAGCTGCAAAAGTACAGCTTGACTATACTATCCCATCTACGATCAGTATTAATGGGTATAGTTTAGAGATTACGGATGAGTACGATGATACCAGTGTTAGAAAGAAGATTATAGATATGTGTGACGCCATGAATATTGATGTTTCCGGTCCGGATGGATCACTGACACTGACGACACGTGCAACCGGTGCAAACCAGAAGATTTCAGTACGCTCTGCCGGTGCCAATGATGAGACGGTTATTTACGGCAAAGATGCAAAGATCACCTTGGGAACACAGTTTACCCCGGCCGATGGTTTTAGCTATAAAGCAAATGGTGCCGGTATTGTGATCATTGGAAATGATGGATTTGAAATGCAGATCGATGTTACGGATGCCAAAGCGGGTGATAGTGGTATTGTTCGCGTAGAAGATGCCGGCTATATGGTGCTTCAGATTGGTGCCAATGAGCATCAGACGTTGGAGATGGACTTTAAGGAAGTATCTTGCCAAAGCCTGTTCTTACGCAATAAAGAAGGTGTTAATCAGATTAACGCATGTACACAGGAAGGTGCTACGGAGCTTCTCAAAGTGTTGGATGATGCTATTGATAAGATTTCTGCAGCAAGATCCACGCTTGGTGCATATCAGAACCGTTTGGATGCAACAAGAGAGAGTTTGGATGTAAGTGAAGAGAATCTTACGGATGCAATGTCCAGAATTATGGACACAGATATGGCTTCTGAAATGACAGAATATACATCCAACAATGTATTATCACAGGCAGCAACATCAATGCTGTCACAAGCCAATAACCGTCCACAGCAGATTATGAGTTTGTTGCAGAGCTAATTAGGTATCGCAGAATTGCCAAGATTGGTGTGTGGACAGGATCAGGTAGATATGCCAAGATTGGTGCGTGGACAGGATCAGATAGATATGCCAAGATTGGTGCGTGGACAGGATTAGGTAGATATGCTGAGATTAATTGTAATGTGTCGATCAAGTATGGGCATGGAGGTTAAGCATGACGAAGGAACAGATTAAGGAGTATACCGCACGGGTTGCACAGGCAAACCGGACAGAATTAGTCGTTATTATATATGAACTTTTGTTGGATGAAATACAAGAGGGTAACAAACAATATCAGGCGGGAAATACGGATGCGGGGGAAAAACAGATCCGCAAAGCGCAGGGATATTTACAAGAACTTCTCGGAAGTCTGGACTTTCGCTATGAAATTGCGTTGCAATTACGACAGTTGTATCGTTATGTCAACGAACAGTTGATCGCAACTTTGGTACAACGCAGACCGATTCATTTAGATGCGGCGTGTGAAGTGATCCGTGGATTGATGGAGAGCTTTGAACAAGTTGCCAAAGAGGATCATTCAGGACCGGTTATGGAGCATTCACAGCAGCTTTATGCCGGATTAACCTATGGAAAAGGTACACTTAATGAAGTATCCCTCGGAGAGGGCAGTACCTATGGAGGGAAAATATGAAAAAGAAACGTGGAGCGGGGATTTTACTGCCAATCAGCAGCCTGCCGTCACCGTATGGAATTGGAACATTAGGAGCAGAGGCGTATGCCTTCGTTGATCAGTTGGCAGAGGCAAAGCAGAGCTATTGGCAAGTGCTTCCGGTAGGACCGACAAGCTTTGGTGATAGTCCCTACCAGTCATTTTCAGCATTTGCGGGAAACCCTTATTTTATTGATCTTGACACGTTGAAAGAGGATGGGCTTCTTCTTTCGGAAGAGATTGAGGAGCAGTATTGGGGAGATGATGTGTCAGAGGTAGATTATGCAGCGTTATACGAGGCTCGTTTTGAGGTATTACATAAGGCATATGCGCGAAGTGATCATAAAATGCAGGAAGATTATCAGGCATTTTTGGCGAAGAGCAGCTATTGGCTGGAAGACTATAGTTTTTATATGGCACTTAAATTTCACTTTCATGGACAGGAGTGGTCGTTGTGGGAGGATGGTCTGAAATTCCGTCACAAAGAAACCCTCCGCAAATTTGAAGATCTGCTGGCAGAAGAAATTGATTTTTGGAAGTTTTGTCAGTATCAGTTTTTCATGCAATGGAGTCGGTTGAAACGGTATGCTAATAGCAAAGGCATCCGTATTATTGGAGATATTCCGTTATACGTTGCCATGGACAGTGCAGATGTATGGACACATTCAGATCTGTTTGAGCTGGATGAGCGTAAGAAACCGATTCACGTTGCAGGGGTACCGCCGGATTGTTTTTCGGAGGATGGACAGCGCTGGGGTAACCCATTATATCGTTGGAAACGAATGAAAAGAGATCATTATGCATGGTGGTATCAGCGAATGAAAGCCAATGCAGCCTTGTATGATGTGATTCGTATTGATCATTTTATTGGTATTGTTAATTACTGGTCAATACCTGCTTCTTGTCCTACTGCTGTAGAAGGTGAGTGGCGCAAGGGACCGGGCAGACATTTGACGAAAGTGATTCGTAAGGCAACGAAAGGTTCGGATATTATTGCAGAAGATCTTGGAATTGTCAGTGATAAGGTTCGTGCCTTGATCAATGAAACCGGTTGGCCGGGGATGAAGATTTTAGAGTTTGCGTTTGATGGAGATGCTTCTAATGAGTATCTGCCACATCAATATAAGAACACGAATTGTCTCGTATATGGTGGTACGCATGATAATCAGACATTGCTTGGTTATTATGGAAACAAATCGGACAAAGAATTAAAATTTATGATGAATTATCTGCATATTAAGCGGGTTTCACAGATTCCAAAGGCGATGTTGCGTGCAGCGTACGCAAGCATTGCGGATACTGTTATATTCCAGATGCAGGATATTTTGGAATTGGACGATACGGCAAGAATGAATGAACCGTCCACAGTAGGAACCAATTGGCGCTGGCGTATGCAGCCGGGAGCCTTTGATGGGAAAAAGATCAAGATGCTTCGCAAAATGTGCAAATTGTATGCTCGATAACCGACATCTATTGCATTGTAAACAGGGGTCAAGCTGCGTCTGGGGACTTTGATTATAATGGTGGAACAGTAGCAAACACATTATACTTTAGATGGATAGGGAGTGTCATTTGTATAAAAATGATACTCCCTATCTATTTTACTTCACAACGTGGTGTTATGCCACCAAGAATTGCTTTAGCAATTCTTGCAAAGCAAAGCGCTGGCGTTGCTTTTTTGTAGGGGGTACTCCATGAAATATATTTGGTGCAACATAAAAAACTTTTTTGAACATAAAAAACTCATATTTATTTTGACGATTTTTTCTGTCATTTGTTCCTGTATTATGATTCATTTTTCGTATGGATTATATCAGAACTATCAGTTAAAGAAAGAATATGATCTGTCAGATGAGAGAGAAATTGCATTAAGTTTGCAAGGGGATTTTGATGAAGAATCCGATAAGGAATTAAATGTTGATGAAAGTTATTTCAAACCAGTTGATTCTGCAGACAATTATATAACGATGAATTTGTTAAAGAAATATGTGGTTGAATTTAATAATTCTTTTACAGATAAATTGAAATATATTGAAGCAACAGCGATCGTAGATCAATTACCGTTTCGTATGAACTTTTCGGTGAAGGATGGGACGATCATTAATAGTGATGAATATGAAAAAGAAATAGAGAATAACGCCATGCTGGAAAGTGGGAGGTATTTTACAGACAAAGAATATCGGAACGGGGAGAAAGTTGCTATTTGTTGGGATTATCTTCATTGGAATACGATGTCATCTCCTGTCAGTAGTCGGATGGCAGTCGATAAAAATACGCTGCATATTCAGGGGAAGGATTATAAAATTATTGCCTATGGCATTATTGATGTTGATAGACCTACTATACCGGTCACATCTTTAGAGGATACAACCCTTTTTCACCAGAGATTAGTATTCCATTTTAAGAAACCAATTCGACAGGAACAGTACAATCTTGTAGTAGAAAAAACAAATAAAATTTTGGGAGACAGGGCAGTAGTTGAGCCGGCAAATCTTCCGGATGATGATGCAGTGTATCTTTATAATACGATTATTATGGTGACGATTTTTATTACCATTGTCTCGGCAATAAATTTTGCGATTTTGTATCGTTATATTCTTTCCAGCAGAAAACAGTCACTTATGGTTTACCGGATTTGCGGAATGAGTTTTGCGAGAGTAGTATTATTGTATTTGGGAGAATGTGTGGTTTTGACGGTACCAGCTTATGTTATCGGTGTTTTGTTGTTTGAGCATGTAATTTTGAAAAAAGTATCAAAATATTATGACTATATGAGTAATAGCTATAGCAGTTATGTTTATATGGTTTTATTTTCTATTTATTTTATACTGTCTTTGTTAATATTACTTTTTATGATCATATATGCATTAAAAACAGACAAAGAGTTAGATGTGAAAGGAGGGGCCCGATGAAATTGAAATATGCAATGTTTGAACAGAAAAAAAATAAACTTATGACGGTGCTGATTTTTTTCCAAATAGTAATTGTGTTCATCATGCTCGTCAGCATTATCTCTGCAATTACATCGAGGTATGAAAAATATAAGCCGTTGGAATGCTTCTTTCAGGGCGATGGTTTGAATATGCATATAAATGATCTGCTAGGCAGAAACGGGCAGCGGTATCTTCCGTTTACAGAATCTTCTGATGTAGAAAAAAGCTTAAAAAAAGCACATATGGTAAGCTCCTATGATGTACAGATGACATTTGACATTGACAATAAAAAGGAAGAATTGGGAACATGGTCTCCGGTTATTGGTTATGATGATGAGTTGATCGCAGCATATACTCCTGAGATAGAATCAGGACGCTGGCTTAGAACAGAGGATGCAGATACGGATATGATCGAGATTGTGTTGGCGCAAAAGGATGACACTCATAAAGTGGGAGAGGTCATAACTTTGACAACTTCTGATGTGGTAAAAGATTCGAGAGAATACAAGTTATCACAACCGGTTCAGGCTAAGATAGTGGGGATTCTTGCAGATGGAGCCAGTCCGATCATGCGTACGATGCATTATGGTGAATATTCTGATTTCAGAGATTATTATTATCCGTTTAACAGGGATGAAGAGGAAAGGGCAATTGTCTTTGTATCCAAGAGAGACATTGAACATAATAATAAGATCCATGCGAAAACGGAACAAGAAAATTTAATAGAGGGTGAAACCTGTATATGGCCATATATCATTTCAGGCCCATGTTTTATACAATATGAGAAAGGAATTACACAGAAGGAAAAAGATTATAATTCAAAATATCTTGCAGTGAATGGAAGATATGAATTTCGTCATACATCCGCAGAAATGCGGGAAAACAGTATGGAATATATTATGAATCAGATGAATATGTTAATTCCTATTTTGATTGCGATGATCATTCTTACGTTGATGTCTATCATTAGCAGTACCGTTATTATGATACGACAAAACATGCACAATTATTCCATTTATTATATGATGGGTTTCACTTGGAAAAGATGCGTGTTGATTCATGTGGAAAGCGTGATTATGATGCAAATGGGGATATTTTTATTTACCATGTTATGTATTGCTATTTGCGAGAAAATTGGTGCGTTAGATCGAATGGTCTTTTCTTTAGGAAAATGGCAGTTGTTGGGGTGTTTCGCTATGATGGTGCTTTTTGTTGTATTTAGTATTTTGCTGTCTTTTCTGTTAATTGGGAAGAAATCGGCAGAGGACATTTTAAGGGAGGTAGAATAAAATGGTTCAACTTGATAATATTGTAAAGACCTATAACAAAGGAAAGAGTAACGCTTTTGAGGCACTCCACGGAATATCGCTGACGATAGAGGATGGAGAAATGGTTGCCATTATTGGAACCTCAGGAGCTGGAAAATCCACCTTATTACATATACTTGCTTGTATTGATGGATACGATTCGGGAGAGTATCGTATTGATGACATGACAATTGGCAAAATTTCTGAAAGAAAGATGGCGGCAATTCGTAATGAGAAGATTGGCATGGTAATGCAGGACTTTGCGTTAATAGAAGAATTTACGGCATTGGATAATGTCATGATTCCGTTGGATTTTGCAGCAAGAGGTAAGAAAAAACGGAAAAAAGACAGGAAAGAAATCGCGCGCAAAATGCTTGAAATGGTGCAGATGCAAGATTTTGTCGATAAGCCTGTGAGTAATCTTTCCGGGGGTCAGAAGCAGCGCGTTGCAATTGCTAGAGCGATTGCAAATGAACCTGCGTTGATCTTGGCAGATGAGCCAACAGGAGCGCTGGATACGGAGACAACAAAAGAAATTATGAAAGTATTTATTGATCTGAACAAACAGGGAAAAACAATTGTTATTGTTACCCATGATTTGGCTGTAGCGGAGCAATGCGGCAGAGTGATAAAGATCGAAGATGGGAAGATGATAGAGTGAGAGCTACTTTGCATCATGCCTCCGTCATGGTTGTTAATGGTGTGAGATGTCGTTATACAAGGGATAGTGAAAATATACGATACTGTGCTGATTTAGTTGTGCAAATTATACAAAAAATGATTAAAATTTTTTTGATGTTGTACTTTGTGCGGAAAAATGATAACATTGTATATATGATACTCGCTTGATTAAAGAGCGGTCATATGGAATCGGATGCATTTGAATTATTGAGTTTTGGAACATCTTGGGTTAGTTGACATAATTTGGGAACAAATGGAGATTCTGTTATGGTAATTATGTCAAATAAAGGTTTTTGTGATTATGATTATGAGAAAGGAAAAATAAATGGAAAGATATCATAATATCGTTCGACATGCATATCATACTGTACCATTTTATCAAGAGTTATTTGACGAATGTTCAGAACTTGACGATATTGATTTGACAAGGCTTCCTGTTGTTGATAAAAGACAAATGGTTACATCGGGCAGGATGATGTTATCATCTAAGTATATTCCACAATATATGGCAAAGACGTTGAAATGGTATAGAACGAGTGGCAGTACGGGCATTTCGTATGAGGTGTATTGGGATGAAAATGATGAAAAAAATTCGCTGAAAGGTTTGTGGTTATTACGTTGGAAGTATTATGGTATTACGCCTAAACACAGACTAGTTTATTTTTTTCCCTCTATAGGGGGTTGTGACAAATATAGGAAGAGAGAAAATTCTTTAGCGGTATCTCGAGGACTTTTGTGTCAGGAAGATTTAATGGAGGTATTTACTCTGATAAAAGAATACAAACCCCAGTGGATGATATTGCAACCGAGTGTTGCTGTATTGCTTTGTGATTTAGTTAAGCAGTATGGTGCGTTAGATGATATACAATATATAGAGTTTACTGGGGAATATTTGGATTCAACCGTTAGAAAGATGGTTGAGGAAACATTTCATTGCAAGACTGCAAATCAATATGGTACAAAGGAGCTTCCTGTATAATAAAAAATGTGGATGTTGAAAATTGAAAATACCTCAGAGTACAATAAGACTACTGACTTGGCGGTTAGTAAAAATCTTATTGAACAGAGAGGTATCTACAATGAAGTCTAACACACAGAATGCAAAAATTGAAGCTATTACAGAAAAAACTTTAGTACTCGGAATTGATGTCGGAAGCGAAACGCACTATGCTAGAGCTTTTGATCACAGAGGAATCGAGTATTCGAAGAAACCATTTAAGTTTAGTAACACAGAGGCCGGATTTGTGATATTTAAGGAATGGATCCTGGACCTCAAAGAAAAACATGAGAAGGATAAGGTGGTTCCGGGCATGGAACCAACCGGTCACTACTGGTTTAATCTGGGAAAATTTCTTCAGGATAATGAGATGAAACCGGTTCTTGTGAATCCCCATCATGTCAAGAAATCGAAAGAACTCGACGACAATAATCCAACTAAAAATGATCGTAAGGATCCAAAAGTCATTGCAGGGTTAGTTAGAGAGGGACGCTACATGATCCCGTACCTGCCGGATGGTGTTTATGCTGATCTCAGAACAGCATCAAATATAAGATTCCAGTTACAGGCGGAACTTACAAGAATTCAAAACAGGATCAGTCGTTGGTTCAATATATATTTTCCTGAATATAAGACGGTATACGGAAAGCCGGATGCCAAAAGCGGAATGCTGATCCTTAAGCAGGCGCCACTCCCGGAAGATATCCTGACGTTGGGTATTGATGGAGTGAACCAGATCTGGCGGGATGCAAAGATGAGGGCAGTTGGAAAGGCGAGGGCGAAGACCCTGATCGAAGCTGCAGAGCACAGCGTTGGAAGCAAAGAAGGAGCAATATCTGCAAGAATGGAGATCCGAATGCTTCTGGAAGATTATGAATCCAGAAATATACGTCTTCAGGAAATTATGACTCTGATCGAAGAGTTGGTAAATCAGATCCCGATGGCTGAAAAGTTGTTGGAGATCAAAGGAGTGGGAATCAAGACGGTGTCAGGATTCCTTGCAGAGGTAGGTGATATCAGCCGCTTCAACAATCCAAAGGAACTGCAGAAGCTCGCAGGACTGGCGTTGGTTGAGAATAGTTCTGGAAAGCACAAGGGAAGGACAACAATAAGCAGACGAGGTCGAAAGAGGCTCAGATATCTGCTCTTTGAGGTTGCAATGTCGCTTGTGGCGAAGAACCCGGAGTTCAGGGAACTCCATACTTATTACACAACCAAAAGACTGAATCCATTGAAGAAAATGCAGTCACTTATGGCGGTTGCAGCCAAGCTGATACGTGTCTTTTATGTCATGCTGACCAAAGGAGTGGATTATGATCCGAAAAAGATGGTGGGTGACATCAAGAGACCAGCAGTTTATCTACAGGCTGCATAAGAAAGACAAGTAACTATAGTGGAGGCTGTCGTGTGGGCAGTCACTGAATCAAATAGAATGTAACAGATAACGTCCACTGGTCACAGTGCTGTAACAGGAAGCGAGTCAGTAATCATAAAAACAAAGAATGAGCCAGTAGTCGGCAGGAATATTATCCATGGGGCATGACCCCGCAAAGGAGCATAGCTGACACCCTGGTTATGGGCAGGCAGGACGAAGGAAGTTAGGACCTCTGGAGACGGAGATGATCCTGGTGGATATAGGAGGTTAGCTGCCATAGAGGGAAGGGTATACACAAGGCCAGTAAAACGGAAAAAATGACGTTTTATTTCGTATACCTTAAAACCGCTATTTCAGTACCCGATACATCGAAATGCTCATAGCTATGGTTTATTCGCTGAGATAAAAAGGTTGAGAGACCTTGAATTTTCAATAAAAAACACTTGATTATATGAGGAGGTTAATTCTATTGCATATGAATGCCCAAAAGGGCATATGCACATTATGTCGGATAATGTTTATTTAGAACAAGTAGGAGAAAATCTGTGTGTTACATCATTGTGTAATCATGCTATGCCGTTTGTTCGATATTGCTTAGAAGACAGAGGAAAGATTATACAAAATGTGCGGTGTGAATGTGGGCGTTGTGGGGATGTTCTTCAATTATATTCTGGCAGAAGTAATGATTTTATCAAGAGGGCAGATGGTAGAATATATCATGTCTATAAGCTGATGCAGATTGTACAAACTCTTAATTATGAAATGGGAGGAAGTATTTTGCAATATCAAATTATTCAGCAAGATTTTGATGATTTTTTGTTTAGGATTGTGTTGGAAAACGACATCACAGTTAATGAACAGGATTGGCTAACAAGACGTTTGCAGGAAGACACAAGAGGTGCTCTAGGCGACAAATGTAATGTTGTAGTTTTATTAGAAGAGAAACTGTTTGCAGAAAATGATGTGATTAAAAGTAAGGTATTTCTTTCGAATATATAACATAAAATGACGTCACGGATGTGAAATGTAAAAATATACATTTTACAGGAACTATCAGATGAAAGAAAAGACGATGTTTTAACGGCATAGCATTCAAAAAAATAATAAGGAAGAGAGCAAAATGGGACATTGCATACATATTGATGAAATTGTATGGGAAAAAACGTTGTGGAGGAAATTTTGCAAGTATGCAGGAAGACGAGATAAGAGATTGGTATTCCCCGAAGAGCCTGTAGTAGTGGTTCAGGATACTGACACAATGCTTTCTGATTTCGAAGCAAATGTGATTGTAAAGAAAGCTTTATCGGATTTTTTAGATAAAAAGAAGCCGTTGAAGAGATATTATTCAGATGATGACCAAAAGTGTAAACTTACAATCAATACACAAGTTTATGCGGACACATATTTGTTTTTAAGCTTGCGTTTAGCAATATTGCAAACCGATGAGCAGGCAACATCAGAGATAGACAAACATTTGCTAAACATTGTGCTGAATTATAATCAAAATTATTGGCATTATTATGATTTTGAAGAACGATTGGCAGATATGCTACTTACAGAGGGAATAAAATATAAAGACATTCCCGTTAATGAGATTTGTGGGTTTATAATACAAGGTCTTCGTAGTGGTAAGTATGTATCGGTTCATTTGGATGAGTATTACATGGATCGAAAAGAGTCTCAGGGGGAGATTCATCTCGTACGGGAGAATTTGATTTATGGGTATAATAATGAAAAGCGTGAGTTTTACGCTTTTGGCTTTGGTCAACGAGAAAAAACGGAGACATTTATTGTTACTTATGACGAAATGATTCCAGCTTTTGAAAAAGGAAGGTTGTTTTTCTTTCATGGAGCGGGATATTTATCGATGGACGGGTGTTATCCGTTAAATTATATTCAATTGGCAACGCCAAAATCATTTGTTTTGACGGGGGAATATTTACGGGAAAGGATATCCGATTTTTTGAATCCCAAGGAAGGAACAGTTACCCCTGATGATATGCAAGTGTATGGTGCGGAAGTGTATGACATGATTTTAGAGGAACTGAAAGGAGAGACAACTAGAGAAACCATTGATTATCGTACCTTTCATCTTTTGTGGGAACATAAAAAGAATGTGTATCGTTGTCTAAAGGAAGTTCAGCAACGGGAAGGAATTATCAGTGAAGAACTAGTTGCAAAATATCAAAAGGTTGTGAATGGTTTTCAGGGATTAAGAATTGTGTATATGAAAGAAGCGGGAATTACAGAACGTTTGATTCGCACAAAAAAAGTACATAAAATATGCGGTCTTAACGAGCGCATTTTAGAAATTTTTCAGAGGGAGGTGGAAAGAGAAAAAGCAGTGTTACAGGAAATAGTAATAGAATTACGGTGAAGATAGGAGGGATTTTGTAGGACGAAAGTGATTTTTAGCAAATAAAAACAACATTAGAAAATATTGATTACAGAGTACATATTAAGAAAAATAAGAATGAATTTAAAATATGATATGTATCTCAGTGGAGGTAAATTATGAAAAAAAAGGCTATTATGTTATGTTTAAGCACTTTGTTGTGCGTGAATCAGTTTAGTACAGCATTTGGGGTTTGCGCAGCGCAAATAGATGTTGTACCAAAAGTGACAGTCAGAAATGCGGAGGAGATATATCCTATTGATCCTAATGATAAGGAGTGGGCAAAATTAGAGACGGAAGAGGAGAAATTTGATAAGACACAGATTAATAATATCGTGATTGATCAATTGACATCTGAGGTATTGCTTGAAGTAATTATAAAGAATCCGATGATATCGGCGATTGAAGAGCAAGAAACTAGAAAAGATGGAGTAGAAACGTTTGTGCAAAAAACGAATGTAGGGAAAAAATTTCTAGAGAGAGAAGATGCCATTGATGCTGTTATCAAAGAATATCTTTCTTTAGAAATTCCTGCGGATACATTAAATGATTATTCTGACATGGATGGACTGACAGGGAAAGCGTTGGACGATGCGGTGACAAAACTGTTAAAAGATAAGGAATTTTCAGAAAATGTTGACAAGGATCTGGAATCATTTCATAAAGTACATTTTTTGGAGGGATTCCTTTTACAGGATAACATATATGAACAATTGACGGTTGCCAACAAAAGAGAATTGTATGCGAAATCGCTTGAATTACAAGAACAGGAATATGAGAGTGATGTATTTAGTTATACGGCGGAAAAGGAATTGTATAGAGCGTTGGCACAAGATCAGGATATGAAACCGTACATTATGCTGCGTTCAGGGGTAAATGATCCACATAAAACAGAATATGTAGATACGCCAAAGGGTAGTAAAGTGAAAGTGTTAAGATATACAAATAATGCGCCAAATAGTGATGCAACGGTTGCAGCATTCAAGAAAAAAGATGGCTATACTGTTTATGCGAGAGGGTATACGCATACAAATTGTCATGCATATACTTGGGCTGGTACAACTAGTGTATGGTTGGCAAAACCCGGTAAGTATTTATCGGATGGAAGTTATAAGAAAGTAGGTTCTCGGATCCGACCAACAAGTCCATATCAAAAAATAAATAGTGCAGGACATTCTGCAATATTTATTAGGCGTGCGGGAGAAAGGGATTGCATTGTTCGAACAACGTTAATGGGAAAACCGATATACGAAACGACTTTGTCCAGAGATTTTCCAAGTGATTATGACGTTTATGATAGGGTGTGCTAATATGTTGAGGAGGTGTTTTTTATGAAAAAAATCATATACCCAGTAGGCATGATAGTGATCGGAGTTCTTATTTGTGTGTTGGCAAAGGGAGTGGACCAGCGACCGATTGCAGCCAAAAAGAATGTTAATAGCAAGCAATCTGAGCTTACGTATGATAAAACAGAACAAGAGAGAAAAAGTCTACCCGATCGTGAACCGGATAACAATAATCTTGTTGCATTAAAGACAAACTTGTTGCCATACGGATTACCGGGAAGACAAAAAGGATGGTATGGAGACTTGCTGGCGGAAAAACTGGGGATTGAAGTGCATTATGTTCAGCCTTCATATTTTGCGGAGCGAGATAGCGATATGGATATATATTTATTTTTTATGGGAGAGGTGTCTTATTATGATGCTGTTAAGGCAGGAGAATTATTAGATCTGGAACCGACCTTAAAGAAAAATCCTAAGATATATAAGCGCTATAAAAATGCTTTTCAATATATCAAGAAATATACTTATAAAAAAACAGGGAAAAAAGGAATTTACGGTTTCCCGGTCAACCTAAAATCATTTGATGATAAAGGAAGAAAACTTGATTGCGTATCCATTTTGTCGGGATCCAACAACAAGAACAAGGCGATGGATCTTTTGCTGTATTCTGCCTCAGATGAAGGGATTATGAATTGGACGTATGGACCGGAAGGAGAAATGTGGGAACGCAAAAACGGCAAGTATGTCGTATTAAAAGACTGGTCAACGGAGGAGTGGGCCAACAAAGATGAGGATTACGTGGAATATTCTGATTATTCTACAGATTATTTCTACCCGAGGGCGTTGATATATTTAATTCCGAATACTTTTCTGGGAGCAGAATTAACCGGGGTGAAGATTTCTAGGATGTGAGAATGTTTTTTACAACATAAGATTTATCGACTCGATATAGAAATTAATATGTCCTAGACTGAACTGACTATAATGTAACACCCCCGGCAGACGTTTTTGTCTGCCGGGGGTGTTTGTTGTTATCCTTAAATACGGTTATGTAATATGATGCTATCGTAAGGCATTGGATTACCTCATGTTTTGTCGGATTATTCGAATCCTTTTTTGATCTGTTCTGCGATCGCACCCATATCTTCTTCCGGTTCACCGGGTTTCCAAGTAATATTTACCTGATCATCTTTATAACGAGGAATCAAATGTACATGCAGATGAAATACTGTTTGACCAGCGGCCTCACCATTATTCTGCAAAACATTTAGGCCATCGCAGTTTAAGCTTTTCTTCATGGCAGCAGCACATTTCTTGGCAACTCCCATAATCTTGCTGCAATAATCATCTGGCAGTTCATAGAGATTTGCAGCGTGCGTTTTAGGAAGGATGATGGAATGACCGCGGGAAGCAGGCCCAAGATCCATGATTACATTGAAATCCTCATCTTCGTAAATCGATGTTGTCGGAATCTCTCCATTTGCCAATTTGCAAAAAATACAATCCTTGTCAATATGTTTCTCCATAATATTCCTCCATTCTGCCGTCCTTACAGCGGCACTAATACTATTTGTTTCTCAAACTTTGCACGGAGTGGCTACTTGACCACATATTGCTCATTATGTCAGCAATAAATAAAATATTTTGCAGCCAATAAACTAAATTGTTCTGTCATCCGAGAACTAAGATAATTGCCGTAGAACGCAACGTTTTTACGTGATTTCTTATTTTGTTAAGTCTCTGATGAATACATGCCTAAAGGAGTGTCTGAGATGTCCCGGTTTAGCAAGGTATCATCCATTTTTGGACGGGACGCTTTCGCTACGATGCGCTACGTCACGTTACTTAATGTCTCTGAAGTACGAGACATAAGTAACGACGAGCGCAAAGTCCCTTTCAAAAATGATGATTACCTTGCTTCCGGGACTTCGAGTTTCCGAAAGGCATGTAAATCAACCATCAGAGACAACAAAATTTAGAAATCACTGTAAAAACAAAATGCGGCAAGGCAATTACTATAGTTCTCGGATGGCAGAAATCACTCTTTGGTGGCTGCAAAATGCTATATAGTCATCGACATAAGGAGCAATATGTGTTTTCGAGTTGGTTGATCCGTGCAAAGTTTGTGTTTGTCTATTCGAAGCGGAAAAGTTCATCGAAGCTGCGCAGAATCTTGAAATCACCTTTGGCAATCACATTGCCGGTACGAAAAGCACTTTGTAATGTAGTTTCGCCGTGTATGATCTGTGTCAGCAACTCCGCTTTGAGCTTCATAGTCACGTGTGGTTCGAAATTTTTCGGCTGCTTGTAGGTACAATGTAAAATATCACCGTCAGCCGTGATATAAAGACAGCGGTCTTCATCTGTGATCTCAAGGGTAAACCGTACGGAAATGTCCGGAATACCGTGGAAATGTGATGAAAATGCACGGATATAGGGGTCGGAGCTTGACATAGGATCTTCATCATCCCCTAGTAATGTGCGGAAAATTTCAGACAATTCCTGAATGTCTTCTTTTTGCTTCTGCACGTATTGGTCATTAGAAACATATTCCGACAACTGTTCACTTTCCTGTGGTGTCAAATCAATGCTTAACGGACGCGATAATGTGTCCGGTGACAGGGAATTACTGGAAGGCAATGTCTCCAGCTTGCCGGTAAAGGTGCGGTAAAATAGCTCTACTCTTTTTTCTACAAATGTAGTATACCCATCATTAGCTTTGAAATCTTCCGGATCTGTTATATATGCCTCAATGCCATCGCAAGGTTTGCCACCAAGCAGTTCCCAAGCTTTTGTAAGCTGTAGGGAGGCCTCTTTCTCCCCATAGGTGGTCGATAGAACGACGGGCATCATGCATAGAGATTGAATGGTTTCTTTGTCACCGTACAACCAGCAGGCATCCAAAAACTGCTGTAACAACCCTCCATAGCTAAACCATTCTACAGAGGCAGCTAGAATAACGGCATCCGCTTCTTTGAGCGTTTTCGGTAAAACGGAGATGCCTTTTTTATCTTCGTATAGATTGTAGCGTCGAACGACAACGTTGAGCTCGTTCAATACTTCTGTTATTTTGTCCATAACATAGATGGTAGGATCTTCGATCAATCCTCTGCCACCATAATAAATATTAACTTTCGTCATGAGTCTATATTCCTTTCTCTTTGGACAGAGTCAATAAAGTGTACATAGCAAATCCGCTGATCAAACCACCGATATGTGCTGCGAAATCGACATTTGGTATTGCAAAACTTCCATAAACAATCCAAAAGATCATAAAAATGATCTGACGCAGATCCGGGGATTCTTGACGGTCATGATGAAAAATCAATGCAAGGATTAAAGCACCCATAAGACCGTAGATCGCACCGGAAGCACCCACCGAGGTACTTGCGGAATGTATAACAACATTATAAACGATTGAGGTGCAGCCTGCAAGAAGACCGCTGACCAGATAAAGGATCAGATAACGGATATGACCCAAACGTCGTTCCAAGTAAGCGCCGATAAAGATCAAAGTGATCATATTGTTAAAAATATGTTCTCCGGATATATGTAGGAACATCGAAGTAAATAATCGATACCATTCCTGCTTGTCAAAGACGAGTTCTGCGCTTAGTGCTCCCATAGAAAACAGAGCGTCTCTTTTGCCTGGGATCAGATCTCCATATACAAAAAGCAGGATGTTGACAGCAACCAGTAAGAGTGTTACAAAAATGCTGCGCATGGCAGGCAGAACGGATCGAAGGTCAGAAGTTCGTTCCGGTCCCTCCTGCAGGAATTGCTCTAAGTCTTTCTGCAAAGGGGAAAATAAAGTATCTACGTCTTCATAGGCCTGTAATATGCCCTGCGATGGAATGATCTGCCAATAGTTCTTGCGATCCGGAAATAATTTTCTGCCGAGAGAATCATCTTCCGTCATCAAAATATAGAGATATTTACAGTTGTCAAAATTGTTATCTATTAGCATTTGCTGAAGTTGGTCAGAGATCATCGCTATATTTTCGGCGTTCAGTGTGTATGGCTCTCCCGCCCGGATACGGTCTTTTTCTTCGTATCGTGTATCTGCAGCTTTGACAGCGGCGGCAGCCTCTGCGTCGATGATCACGACTACAGGGGTGCAGACAGGATCCTTTGTATGGAGATAGATGTCGAGAAATGGGCAATCCGTTTCGACAACACCGTAATTATATTTTGCAAAAAGGTGATCCAAAGTTGTATCGTGCATAGTAATCTTACATTCCTTTCCAAATTTGCTAAGTTACCGTGTGTTCGCACTTTGCCAAACGCACAAAAGGTGGTTTGTCAATACCTTTGTGCATATGAAGTATGAGTTACAGATGTATATTGTAACAAAAAAGAAAACGTCGAACAAGGGCGTAAAATGATATTCGATGGGCACTGTTTTCACAGGATAGGACATAGTATGATGAAACTGCAGGAAACAAAAGCCATGAAATTAACGGAAGGTGGAGAGGCAGATGCAGCAATTATATGCAAATTACAGCTTACTAATGATAATGCTCGGTGCAGGGATTATCACACTGCTCCTGCAAAGTATAGCGGGTCATGTTATGAACGATCTGTTAGAGGAGTGTTCTAAAATTGCCGGGACGAAAAATCCGTGGATCCGCAATTTGATCAAAAAATTTCAAGTGTGTTACGAACTACATATTCCGGCAAAAGATGTGGGCGGTTTTGTGGACAGGTACCTGTTAGAATACCGGGCATATCAAATACGATTATCTACTTGGGAAAATGTTGGACTGTATGGGGCATGGTTTGTGGGAATGTATTTTGGGGTGTGTACGATTTATGGGATATATATTCAGACATCACTTCAAATTTACGGTATGTATTGTATCTACACCGTTATCATATTAGCACTTATTTTTGGAGGCGAATTATTGATGCAGGTGCATGCACATAAAAAAATGATCCGTATTTATTTGTTGGATTATTTGGAAAACAGTTTGCAGCCACGATTGGAAAATCAATATTTGTATCCGGAAGAGCAGGCAAAATATCAACAAGCTTATTTCGAGGAGCCGGAGCAGCAAACGCTTGCATTAGCTGCCGGTAATGAGGAAACAGAGCAGCAAACGCTTGCATTAGCTGCCGGTAATGAGGAAACAGAACAGGAAAAGGAAGCTGTCTGGTCGATTGCCGGGAGATGGCAGAACGGTATGGAATATGCGGTTCATGAGGAATGGCAGAATGAACATGGACATGCATGCAAGCAGACTTTGGCACCGACTTGGCCGGAGGGGGATATGTGCAAGCAGACTTCGGCACCGGATTGGCCGGAGGGGGATATGTGCAGGCAGACTTCGGCACCGGATTGGTTGGAGAAAGGCATACGTGGGCAGAAAGAGCAAAGAGCAGAAGAAAAACTAACGCTGCTCGGAGAAATTATGGAAGAGTATTTCTAGAAATGGAGGATGACACAATGGAAAAGAGATTTGGCATTTCAGATGCGGCGAGACAGGTTGGTGTGGAGGCACATGTACTGCGTTATTGGGAGGATGAACTTGGGTTAGCGATTCCGCGTAATGGGCAGGGACATCGATACTATAGAGAGCAGGACATTCATATTTTGCATAAGATCAGAGATTGGAAAGAGCAGGGCTTTCAACTTCGTGCTATTAAGCTGCTTTTGCCGGATCGAAGACGAGTTGAGGCGATGACGCCGCAGGAGTTGTATCATCTGCGTGAAGAGTTAAATCAAAAGGTGCAGATGGAAGAAGATCGATCGCCAAAGCATGCAAGAATGGGGCAGGTGACTCCGCTGCCGTCAGCAATGGAAGTGGCGGAGCCGGTAAGCAGCATCAGCAAAGAACAAAAATTGCAGCAGTTTGAGCAGATGATGCGTGATATGATCACAAGTGTTGTGGAACAGCAGACGCAACAATCTGAAGAGCGGATCGCAGAGGCTGTAACAGAAAAGGTGAGTAAGCAAATGGATTATTTGATGCGGGAAAAGGAAGAGTTACAACAAAAACAAATAGAAATATTAGAAAAAATATTAATCGAAATGCGTCCGGCGGCAAAAGAAGCGGCAGCCACCGAAGAGCTGCCGCAGGTTACAACGATCAGATCCCGCAAGAAAGAGCGGGAGGCAAAACGCAGTGTAGGATGGCTGCATCTGCCATTCTGATCCATGAATTATTTTCGACGGGTTATTTGTCTGCACTTTTGACAACGATTTTGCATTTAGCGCGAACCCCATTCGCAAGTGTTGCGGTTACGTAAGTCGTTCCGGGTCTTTTGCCTCGAAGGACACCCTTTTTATTAATAGTAGCGATACGTGTATTGAGTACGGTATATACCGGCTTTTCTTTCGTAATGCTTGGACGAAGCGTAATCCGCACTTTCCTCGTCTTGGATTTTGTTATCTTATATTTGGAATGCTTAAATTTGATGCTGACAGCATGTGGTGATACAGATACCTTGGCTTTCAGTGTGGTTGGACGATTCATAAAGAAAAGTCCTGACGTTGATCGGATGCGGATCTGAATGGTTGCTGTACCGGCCGCCATACCATAGTAATCGCAAGTATTTTCGGATACTTTTGTTACCTTGAGAATGGAAGGATTGGAACTTTTAAAAGTCGTTTCATATCCATCCAGATCGTCTAGTAACGTGAGACTGGAGGAGTCACCGATAAATATTTTTTTTTGAAAATTTTTCTTTGTTCCCGGTTTTTTGGAACGCTGTAAAGCGCCAGAGGCATCTAAAGCCTGTTTGCCGTTGATCTCGGTTGCAACGACGGGGATCTTCGGTGCCTTAGCGGCGGCCGGTTTACCTTGTGTGCACAAGATCAAGACCAGTGCGATCAGCGCCAGTTTTATTTGTTTTCTATAGTTCATAATTATCCTCATTTCTACACACGTGTTCCATGCATAAGACAATTCGTGTCCGGTGTGTATCAACACAAATAGCATGTATTATCATTTCCCACCTATATCAGGTTCGCATTTATCATAGAATAAGATAATGGCAGAAAGGTGTCAAATATTTGCCATCTTTTTCAAATACTATTATACTTATTACAGGAAGTGGTCAGATTCGACGAAGGAGGAACTCATGGAATACATATTGATTGCAGATGATAATAAAGATATTACGGATATTTTAGAAAAATATGTCAAAAAAGAAGGTTATGGAGCGTTGATCGCCACAGATGGCATTCAGACGGAAGAGCTGTTTCACGAATATCATCCGGCGGCCATACTGCTGGATGTGATGATGCCTGGGAAGGATGGCTATGAGGTGTGCCGCACGATCCGACAGGAATCCGCCGTACCGATCATTTTAATTACGGCACGAGGCGAAGACTATGATAAGATCATGGGATTAGACATTGGTGCAGATGATTATATTGTGAAACCGTTTAGCCCGAGTGAGGTTATGGCGAGACTGCGCGCGGTGCTTCGTCGGATAAGCCGTCAGAGTGTGGAGACGCAGTCCGGACAGATCTTACGTGTCAGCAATATGGAAGTGAATTTAGATGAATATACATTTTGCATTGATGGCAAAAAGATCCCAATGACGAAAAAAGAAATTGAAACCATGTGGACGTTAGCAAGTACACCAGGCAAAGTATTTACCAGAGATAATCTGCTTGACAGTTTATGGGGCTATGATTATTACGGAGACAGCCGCACGGTAGATTCGCATATCAAAAGACTGCGTGCGAAACTTGATTCTGTGCCGCATCCGGACTGGACGATCAAGACGATCTGGGGCGTCGGCTACAAGCTAGAGATTGCCGGAGGACAGTAAGACATGAAAGGGCTGCATAAGATCAGACAAAAATGGAATGATTCCAAGCTTGGCAGAAATGATATATCTGTACGCATTTATCTGTCTTTTGTTGTGGTGCTTGCTGTTTCGCTGCTGTTGACCGGGGCAATCTTTAATTATTTATATCAGCGCAATTACACGCGTTCCTACACGGAACTTTTGACCAAACAGGGCAAAAAGATAGCACGCCGGGTGTCCAAGTTTCAGTACAAGAAGAATGTCGGACAGTATGAAAAATATTCCGTTTATATTGATGAGATTGAGAGTGCAGAGAACACAGATGTATGGATCCTCAGCAATCATAAGGCGAAAAATGCCTTGAAAGATGATTTTACGAATGCAGAAATGAACGATGACAATCTGACCGATGAAATGTATGCGGTGCTTCGCCAGGCGTTTGGGGGACAGACAGGAGCGTCATCAAGCTATGATAAAGCATATGGTATGATGATCCTTCGTGTGGCGATCCCGGTGCACGATTACAAAACCGATCAGGTGATCGGAGCGGTTATGATGGTTTCTATGATCGACCGCCAGACGATGGGACTAAGAGAGGGGAAATATCTGATTTCTCTCAGTGCAGTGGTAGCGGTAGTTATTTCGTATTTGATCGCTTTGATCTTTACAAAATATCTGTCTCTGCCGATCAATAAGATCGGTAAGACGATCCGAAGAATTGCGGGAGGCGATTATTCTCCGGTTGAGAAGTACAGTCACAGCAGGCAGTTATCACAGTTGGAGGAGCAATTAGATGTTCTTGCAGAGCGCTTGACAAAATCGGAGCAGGAACGTGCGAATTTAGAGCAGGTAAGAAGAGACTTTTTTGCAAATGTTTCTCATGAATTGCGGACACCGATCACAGTAGTGCGCGGATATGCGGAAATGCTTCACGATGATGTGCTTTCGGAGGAGGAAGATGTCCGCGGCGTATATGACCGGATCTTATTAGAGTGTCAGGGGATGGAACGTCTGGTGCAGGATCTGTTTTTACTCTCTAAAATGCAGAATCCGGATTTTCAGATGGACAAAGAACCTGTCAGCTTGGCACAGATCTTTGCGGACGTAATGCGTAGTGCACGCGTGATCGGCGAGGACAAAGAGATTCATTTTGTGGTTGATATACCGGAAGAGCAGCCATTTATGATCGAGGGCGATTATGGAAGATTACGGCAAATGTTTTTGATCGTGTTAGATAATGCCGTAAAGTTTTCTGAACGAGGGGGCAAGGTGCACTTGACTCTTGTCAGCCGGGACGGTCTGATCAAGGCACAGATCGCTGATCAGGGCATTGGGATCGCACCGGAAGAGCTGCCATATATTTTTGAAAAGTTTTATAAATCAAAGCTGACACAAAATGAAAAAGGAACCGGGCTTGGACTAATGATCGCTAAGCAGATCATATTACGCCATGGAGGTGACGTTGAGGTGCAGAGTGTGCCGGGAGAAGGTACGACCTTTACCTTTACGTTTATGGAGCTGACTTCGCTGGAAGAATATGAGTAAATTCATTTGACAGTTGTATTTTTCAAGAAAATTGTATATACTTATAGTACCTGGAATGTACGACAACTTCTGATATTTTGAACCTACACTTTATGAATGGGATTCCTATATATATGAAAGAATGTCATGCCTTCATTGCAGAGGAAGATTGCATTTCATATGCGGTTGCCCACCTAGCTGATCGCTAGGACTCAAAATTCAGGAACCGGCATTTTGGGTATATTTTTTTGTCCAATCTTAAGAACCGTTCGGATCGAATACACATGGAAGATCGCGCGGCAGAAAGTGTGGACAAGTGGAACCGGAAGAAATATACGAAATATTTGGAGGAAGAAAAAGTGGCACAGAAGGGTGATTTATTATCTTTTCGTCCGGACATTAAAGTGTTGGACGCAACAATTCGTGATGGTGGTTTGGTAAATGATTTTTATTTTACAGATGAATTTATCCATAATCTGTACGAAGCAAATGTAAAAGCAGGCGTAGACTATATGGAGTTTGGTTATCGCGCTGATAAAGAGATGTTTGACGTGGATGCTTATGGCCCATGGAAGTTTGCTGAGGATGACAAGATTCGCGAAGTCGTTGGTGATAATGACACCGATCTGAAGATTTCCATTATGGCAGATGTAGGACGCTGCAATTATAAAGAAGATATTCATGACCGCAGCGACAGTCCGGTAGATCTTATCCGTGTGGCAACTTATGTGAATACAATGCCGGCGGCGATCGATATGATCGAAGATGCACACCGCAAAGGGTACGAAACGACTTGTAATATCATGGCGATTTCCAATGCGAAAGAGTCCGACATTAATAAAGCGTTAGAAATGCTTGGTAAATCTTGTGTTGATGGCATTTACATCGTGGACAGTTTTGGTTCACTGTTCCCGGAGCAGATCCGCACTATTTCAGATCAGTATATGGAAGTGGGCGAGAAGTACGGCAAATACATAGGAATGCACGCACATAACAATCAGCAGCTTGCTTTTGCAAATACGATCGAGTCCTGTGCAAGAGGTGTGTCTTATTTGGATGCAACGATGAGCGGAATGGGACGTGGAGCAGGAAACTGCTGCATGGAATTATTGCTTGGATTTTTGAAAAATCCAAAGTACAAGCTTTTCCCGATCATTAAATTCATCGAGCAGAATATTGTTCCATTAAAAGAGCAGGGAGTTGAATGGGGATTTGATATTCCATATCTGTTGACAGGTCATTTGAATCAGCATCCACGTGCAGCAATTGCCGCAATGAAAGAGGGACGCAAGGATTACTCCGGATTTTACAAAGAAATTATTGATAAAGATTGATCCGATTCAAAATAAACGGGTGATCAGGAGTATGTAGGAAAGGAATGTAGGGAAAGTATGGTCGAAGCAATATTTAACACGCCGATCGGAGTGTTTGATTCCGGTTTGGGCGGTGTCAGTGTTTTGCGACAGATGCGTTATTTGATGCCTGCAGAGCAATTCTTATATTATGGGGATTGTGCAAATGCACCATATGGTACAAGGACTGTCGAAGAGGTAAGAGATCTGACGATCAAGCATGTTAGCCGGCTGCTCGATCAGGGCTGCAAGGCGATTGTTGTTGCCTGCAATACGGCGACCAGCTGTGCGATCAAAGAGCTTCGGGAAATGTATTCAGATATTCCGATTGTTGGCATAGAACCTGCGATCAAGCCGGCAGTAACAGAACACCCGGGCGGCAATATACTTGTGATGGCAACACCGATGACGTTGAAGCAGCAAAAATTCAATAAACTGATGCATAAATATGAAGATCAGGCAAATATCATCCCGGTGCCATGTCCCGGCTTGATGGAATTCATCGAGAGCGGAGATTTTGACGGCGAAGAAGTTTATATTTACCTGCATGAACTTTTTGAGGGGATCAAAGAAAGACCGTTGGATGGAATTGTTCTCGGATGCACTCACTATCCATTCGTACAGGATACGATCTTGGAGATGGTTGGAGAACATGTGGATCTGTATGATGGCGCAATTGGCACGGCAAAGGAAATGCAGCGGCGGTTACGCGAGATCAAGTTACTGGCAACGAAAGAAGAGCTTGGACATGTTCATTTTGAATGCAGCGGTAACCGTGGGGAGAAAACAAAGTTGTTTCAGCGATTGATGGCACTTCCGGTTGTGTCAGCAAAACCGATGACGCAAGATCAGTTTAAGGATTATTTTACAATTGATTAATTAAGGAGAGATATGATGAACGAATATACAATGGGAACAAAGTGTGTACAGGCAGGATATACTCCGGGTAATGGCGAACCGCGTCAGATCCCGATCGTGCAGTCTACTACATTTAAGTATGACACCAGTGAGGATATGGGGAAATTATTTGATCTGGAAGCAAGCGGATATTTTTACACACGCTTGCAGAATCCAACCAACGATCATGTAGCAGCTAAGATTGCAGCAATGGAGGGTGGTACGGCAGCAATGCTGACTTCTTCCGGTCAGGCAGCCAATTTTTTTGCTTTGTTTAATATTTGTGAGTGCGGCAGTCATATTGTGGCATCTTCATCAATCTATGGTGGCACATTTAATTTGATACAGGTCACCATGGCAAAGATGGGTATTACTGTTACATTTGTATCCCCGGATTGTACAGAAGAAGAGTTAAATGCAGCATTTCAGGATAATACGCGTGCGGTTTTTGGTGAGACGATTGCTAATCCTGCATTGACGGTATTGGATATTGAAAAGTTTGCGAAGGCTGCGCACGCGCATGGTGTGCCGTTGATCGTGGATAATACATTCCCAACGCCGGTGAATTGCCGGCCGATCGAGTGGGGGGCAGATATTGTGACGCACTCTACGACAAAATATATGGATGGACACGGAGCAGCAGTCGGTGGTGCGATCGTTGATTCCGGTAAGTTTGACTGGATGGCACATGCGGATAAGTTCCCGGGGCTTTGCACACCGGATGAATCTTATCATGGTATTACTTATGCTGAAAAGTTTGGCAAAGAGGGGGCATTTATTACAAAATGTACAGCACAGTTGATGCGCGATTTTGGATGCATTCAATCTCCACAGCATGCATTCCTCTTGAATTTAGGATTAGAATCTCTTCATGTTCGTATGCCTCGACACGTTGAGAATGGACAGGCTGTAGCAGAATTTTTACAGGAACAGCCACAGGTATCTTATGTTAATTATTCCGGTCTGCCAACAGATCGTTACTATACATTAGCACAGAAATATCTGCCGAATGGTGGATGTGGTGTCGTTTCGTTCGAATTAAAGGGTGGACGTGCTGCGGCTGAGAAGTTTATGAAGAATCTGAAGTTGGCGGCGATCGAGACACATGTAGCAGATGCAAGAACCTGCTGCTTGAACCCGGCGACTTCGACACATCGTCAGATGACAGATGAACAATTAGAGGCAGCAGGTGTACCTGCCGGCTTGGTTCGTATTTCATGTGGTTTGGAAGATAAAGCAGATCTGATCGCAGATCTGAAACAGGCATTAGAAGCGATTGACTGATTGCCACTGTATGCAGGATACACACAAAAGCAAAGCTAGCGCTTTGCCTTTGTCTCGCTATACAACAGCAATTTCCTATCAATCAAGAAAGACCTCTCTGTATAGACCTCGTTAGAGGGATGTGCAGGGGGGTTTTGACGTAATAGAGGAGGATGACAGAGCGATGATTCGACTATTGTGGAAAAAGACCTCTGATGGGGCAAAGATATACCGGGTTTATGGCACCAATGGCTGTCTGACCGTGCCACAGAAAATAGAGGGCATGCCTGTATATGCGATTGGAGCATACTGTTTCTCGGCATCCAATAAACTAGACGGCTTGGAGGAGATTCGCGAAACGAAATGGCAGGAACCATTAGAACCCTATCCCGAGAAACAGTATGAGCGTATGGTTGAAGCGCGGCCTGGTACAGGGGATGGAGTGCTGCTTGATACAAAGGGAGTGGCACAGCCTGCCGCTGTTTATTTGGGGGAGATAGCGGGTAATGAAGTACTACAGGTTGTCTTGCCGGACACAGTTGTAGAAATAGAAGAACTTGCATTCTACAACTGTAGAAAATTATCTGTGATAGAATTTGGCAGTGCGCTGGAAACTATTGGCAGTGATGTATTTATGAATTGTCGCAGCCTGAAGCAGCTTAGAGTTCGGGCAGATATACGTGGCAAAACCGGTGTGAAAGCAGTTTTGTCACGCATTCCATGGGAGATACAGGTTGATTTTGCGGGGGAGGAGACAGCGTCGTTATTGTATCCGGAATATACGGAGAGTTATGATGAAATTGCGCCGGCGCATATTTTTGGGCGTAATATTACCGGAGAAGGATTTCGGGCAAGACAGCAATTTCAGGATGGTATTGTACAGTTTGCCGGATATGATGCGATCTATCCGAAGGTGATTGCAGAAGAATCGCCGCTTACGATCGCGAAGATGGCATATTTACGGTTACAGACGCCGATCGGTGTACAGGAAGATGCGAGGAAACGTTATGAGGAGCAGCTTCATCAAGAGGCAGAGGTGCTGGCGCTGCATTACATTGATCGGAAACAATTGGAACCATTGCATTATTTGTGCGAGCATCGTTATCTGACGGGAAACGCCTTGGAACATGCCACGCAGAAAGCGTTAGAAGATCAGTGGTCAGAGGGAGCTTCCCGGCTTATGGAATGGAATTATCAGTACGGGCGTAACAGGCGTAGGGAACGCTACGCATTTTGAAAGGAATTGGGAAGTTATGACCAATATAGAACAGTCGAATGAGAAAAGGCAGCGTTCGCAGGCGGTAACGCAGACAGAGTGGGAGCAGTATATGGCAGAAAAGATATTACGTCTGATCCGTCACGAATTGTATATGGACTTCCGCTATATGGATGTTGCATTGTCGGCATTGAGCTATCAGCCCAAAGAGGGCATTGATACGTTGGGAACGGAAGGCGATCATCTGTTTTATTCCGCGGATCATTTGCTGCGCGTGTATCCTAAAAATCCGGTGTATTTAAACCGCTGTTATCTTCATATGATCCTGCATTTGATCTTTTGTCATCCGTGGCTGCAGGGCAGCAGAAATGCAGCGGATTGGGATCTGGCGTGTGATATTATGATCGAGTATTTGATCGATCATATGGAGCAGACGAGTGTACAGCGCATTACCGGTCTGCTCCGTAGAAAAGTATATAAACGGCTGGAGTCCGTGGGACAGGCATTATCAGCGGCAATTATTTATGAACAGATCCGTTTGTGGTATGAATTCGATCTGGCGGAACTTAGCAAAGAATTTTATACGGATACGCATGCGTTTTGGCCACGACCACAGCCGGAGCAGGCCATTCCTGTGCAGATTCCGCCGAAATGGGACAAATTGGCACGACAGACACAGATGCAGATGGAACGGCAGGGCAGAAACGATGGCGATGAAGAAAGATTGATGCTGAAACAGATCCGTGTGTTGCAGCAACGGCGCAGTTATCGGGATTTTTTGCGTAAATTTGCATCGCTTCGGGAGACGCTGCAGATAGACCCCGAAGAATTTGATCTTAGTTATTATACCTATGGGTTACGCATATATGGCAATCTGCCGTTGATCGAGCCGATGGAAACTAAGGAGACATTGCAGGTAGAGACGTTTGTCGTTGTTATTGATACCAGTTATTCTACAAATGGCGAATTGGTAAAAAAGTTTTTACAGCTTACCGCAGATCTGCTGCTGGAAAGTGTTGAGCTTTCCGGCAAATGCAGGATTCATATTTTGCAATGTGATGATAAGGTTAGGCAGGATGATGTCGTTACCAGTAAAGAGGAGCTGGCACAGACGCTGCAGCGGTTTACCTTGACAGAAGGTGGGAGTACGGATTTTCGGCCTGCTTTTCGCTACGTGGATCAGTTGATGCAATCCGGACAGATCCGCCATTTGCAAGGGCTTTTGTACTTTACGGACGGCAAGGGAATATATCCGGCAAAACGACCGGAATATAAGACGGCGTTTATCTTTGCGCAGGATTATGAGGAAGAGGCAGTGCCACCGTGGGCGATGCGGATCCGCATTGATCACGAAGAAATCATGGAAGGAAAGTAATTTATTATGAATATTAAACAGGCAAAAAACGAAGTGATCCGCACAGTTCGTGCGTATTTAGAGAAAAGGGACAACGGTGAGTATATGATCCCGGTGATCCGACAGCGCCCGCTATTGCTTCTGGGAGCACCGGGTATCGGCAAGACGCAGATCATGGAACAGGTGGCAAATGAGTGTGGAATTGGGCTGGTATCGTACACGATCACTCATCACACCAGACAAAGTGCAGTCGGGCTCCCATTTATTCGTGAGAAGACTTACGGAGAGCAGACATATTCTGTGACAGAATATACGATGAGTGAGATCATTGCCAGTGTATATGAGAAGATAGAAAAGGGAAAGAAGGAGGGCATACTTTTTATCGATGAGATCAATTGCGTGTCCGAAACGCTTGCACCGACGATGCTGCAATTTTTGCAGTGTAAGACGTTCGGTAATCAGGCGATCCCGGAGGGCTGGATCATTGTGGCAGCCGGAAATCCGCCGGAGTACAATAAATCCGTCCGGGATTTTGATATGGTGACACTTGATCGTGTACGACGCATCATGGTCGAGCCGGATTATCCGGCGTGGAAAGAATATGCCCGCAGGCAAAGGATTCACAGCGGAATACTAAGTTATTTGGAACTGCGCCCGCAGAATTTTTATCGTGTACAAACGGATGTGGATGGAATGCTTTTTGTGACAGCGCGTGGCTGGGAGGATCTGAGCACGCTGATCCAGGTGTACGAAACGCTGGGGCAGCCGGTGGATGAAGATTTGATCAGCGAATTTATACAACATCCGGAAGTGGCAAAGGATGTGGCGGTCTACTTGGATCTGTATCGCAAGTATGAAGATGATTATGGCATTGAAGATATTTTACAGGGAAAAGAAGATGTCGCAGTATATCAACGGCTGCAAAATGCATCGTTTGACGAGCGGTTGAGCGTTGTCAATCTGTTGCTGTCGGGGCTTAACAGGCATTTTGCGAAGGTGGCAGATTACAAAAAGACAATGGATGCGTGGTATGCATCACTGAAGCAAATGCAGCAGGAGGCAGAGGCTGGCAGTGAGGAAGCAGCAAAAACGTTTGCCGCGCAAAAACCGGAGTTTGATCAAAAGCAGGAACAACTGATCCGAGAGGAAGATGCAGCATTAGAGGAATTGGAGAATGCCTTTTCTTTTATGGAAAATGCATTTCCGGAAGGGCAGGAAATGGTTGTTTTCGTCACAGAATTAACGATGGGTGGCGATTCAATGGCATTTTTGCAGGACAATCCTTGCGAGATCTATCAAAAATACAACCAGAAGTTTATGGTAGGGAGCAAACGTGCCGAGCTTTTGGCCGAGCTTGAGGAAGGTAAAATACGCAGCGAAGAGCATATCAGAGATTTTTAGGGTATAAGATGCCGAAATTGCCGGTAGATTTTTGAGGGGGATTTCTGTTATACTATTTTAAGCTGAGCGTTTTGTGCTCCTAAATATGTAAAACATAGCAGAGGATATTTCTGCGGAACGGAGGAATATAATGAGTGAAGAGTTGAAAGTTAAGGCATTGCATATGGGACCGGCAGAGTGTGCCGTTGATCTGGGCGATGGCAGTGAGCGTGGAGAATATGTGGATCAGGATTACATCCTGCAGAAACTGGGACGCCCACATAGAGCTGTCAATCTGATGTACTGCTATTATCCAAATGACGATAAGTGGCCGGGACGTGCCAGTGTTGTGCATGCAGATCCGTCTGTACAGTTCGCATGGGATTTTCCATACGATGATTATTTCACCTATAAGGGTGGTTTGAACGGAACATTAGATGATGAACCGTTTACTTATATGAGAGATGTCCGTAAACATGGACAGGATGTGCTGCTTACGATGACAATTGATCCAAAGCTTACCGATGATCATATTATTGCAATCGCAAAGGATCTTCGCACGTTTGGACGTGTATTGCTTCGTATCAACCATGAGGCGACCGGTAATTGGTTCTCTTTTAATAAACGTGCTTCTTATGAGGAGGTTGCAGCATTCTTTACACATTGCTGCGAGATCATTCATCGTGAAGCTCCAAATGTTAAGACGATCATTTGTCTGGATGGCTGTAAGGAGTTAGAGGATGAGAAGATGGAAATGGAAGACATCTTCGCAGAGGCTTCCCGTGCAGCAGATATTGTGTCCGTTGACCGTTATATGGCACTTCATTGGGGATGGCCATATGATGTTGCAGAAGAGGGAGGAGATACGTTTGCGCGTCATACGGTAGACAAGATCTACAACTTAGCAAAGAAGAGCTATGAGCGTTACACATATGTAAATAATGGTGTTAAGAAGCCGATGGTATTGTCTGAGTTTAACGCCGATGGAGACGTAACCGGTGCCTATGATCAGGCAGACATGCTGAAAGAGTTTTGTGAGATGCTGAAAGCGGACAAGGAGAAATGGCTGTCAGGATTCACGTTATATCAGATGCGCGATAGAGGACGTCTGGGCTTGGAGATTGAGGATCCTAACAATGCGAATGTTGGTATCGAACAGCCAATTTTGAATACGTATCGTGAGATCATTCATGAGGATTTCTTTAGTCCGTCCATGGACGAAGGAAGTGAGATCACACTTCCGGCTACACTTCGCTGGGGTGGTTCTGAGGATGCAGAGGGTATTGCAGTTCCTTTGCACTTCGAGAAAAATCCGGTATTCTGTGAAGTATATTTTGATGAACAGACAATTGACATGAACTTGATGATGGAATTGAATGGACACTGGTTCTACAAGGCTCCGGGTGTGAAGTGCATCGATATGATGAGTGCATTCTTTAAGAAACCTTTGGAGAGTGAAGCAGATATGAGTTTGAAAATATTTGCGCCACCGGCATCCGGTGAGAATGATCCATCACAGGGCGAGGATTGGATGACAAATTATTATGCGGAATTAAAGGCATTGCCGGAGGTTCGCATTCGTTTTGCTCCGATCGTAAAATAATACAGGAGCCGTGTTAAGCTATTTGTACGGCAGATGAGGGGCTGCCACAAGCGATAAGATACTTGTGGCAGCCCTATGTCACTTTATAGGAAACTGCTCATAGTGTGGTGTTATGCCACCAAGAATTGCTTTAGCAATTCTTGCAAAGCAAAGCGCTGGCTTTGCTTTTTTATATCTGACAGGTGAAACGGGTAATAATTACAGAGGGAAGCCAAACTCATCTGCATAGTAGCTATGAGGATCTTGCATGTGAAATGAGAAAAAAGATCACAGTTGCCAAATGTGTAAAAGGCAAGGTATAATAGAAATAATTGAGAACGAAATGATTCACAGCATGAGAGATGGAGGAGCGTCATGGGTGGAATGAAATTATGGAAACGTATTATGTTTTCCGTGGTGAGTATAATATGGGGATTTGCGTCATTAGATTATCTGTATTATGCCTTTCGTTTGATGACAGGAAAGACACGAAGCGACGGATCATATGATCTGCCCAGAGACGGCGCGGCTCAGCTTGCCGGGGTGGCGTTGTTTTTATTATGGTTTTTGGTTGTTTGGATGTATTTCCGGCTGATCCGGCGCAATACAGTGCAGATCAGCATGATAGAAGAAAATCCAACAACAGGCAGGCAGCGTGTTCGACATAAATGGTTTGATACCCTGCTGCAGATCGTAATGATCGTGACAGGGACGCTATTGCGCTGGAGCTATGTTGTGGTGTTTGTTTTTAACAGATAAGAGGGTATGTAGATGAAGATCAAAAAAGTATTAACGGCTAATTTGAAGCCGGGCATGGTTTCTTCGGAGGCAGCGTATACATATACCAATCATTTGGTTATCCAAAGTAATACGGTTTTGACGGAAGAGATTATCGAAAAATTAAAATACTATGCTGTAAAAGCGGTAAAAGTATATGTTCAGGAGGAGTCTGAGAATACGTCAGGGACGGTCAATTCGAAACAGTCAAATGTTGTAGAGACAGTGGAAGGCGTGTCTGCGCAGGTGCTGCCGGAAGGAGAGACGGACACGGTATCTGCTGCTGTAGAGCAATTAGCAGGTCCGACCTATTTTGAACGAGTTCAGCAATCAGAGGAATTTCGCGTATTTGAGTCAGAGTTTACTGATTGTGTAGGTGGTTTTAGGCAGTCCTTAAATGATATTGTGACCAAGAGTTCAGATGGTCTGGTAGACAGTATGTTGGGTGATGTGGATGCACTGCTCAAAAAGACACGTAATCCACTGCATCTGTTGGACATGCTGCAGTGTATGCGTGGTTATGATGACATGACGTATACGCATTCAATGAATGTGGCACTGATCTGTAACGTGATCGGCAATTGGCTTCGCATGAATGAGAAAGACTTAAAGGTATTGGTGACCTGTGGACTGCTTCATGATATTGGTAAGCTGCGTGTGCCGAATGATATCATAACCAAACCGGGAAAGTTGACTGGGCAGGAATATGAGATTGTCAAGAAACATCCGCAATACGGATATGAAATGTTAAAAGATAAAAATTTGGATCGTCGTGTCAAATTGGCGGCATTGCAGCATCATGAGCGTTTTGGAGGAACCGGCTATCCATATGGATTGATGGGATCGGGTATAGAATATTTTTCGTCAATTGTTGCTGTTGCAGATGTATATGATGCAATGACGTCAAATCGTTGTTATCGCAAAGGAATCTGTCCTTTTAAGGTTATTGGAATCTTGGAACAGGATAAAGATGCATATGAACCGGGAGTATTGTATTTGTTTATGGAAAGAACGATAGAAGCTTATGTTAACACAGAAGTATTACTATCAAACGGGGAGCAGGGAAAGGTTGTCTTATTAAACAAATCCCTGCTCTCCAGACCAGTCGTTATGACAGATAAAGGAACTACTTATGATCTTTCGAAAGATTTTCGAATGAGTATTGAGGCACTGATCTGATCCTAAGTTTTAGTTACTCTGTGTAAGGTTTCACAGATTCACCTTTTTCTAAACAGGAGTCAACGATGACCGGTTTATAGGAACAGCCGCGTTTGTGCTCGATCAGAGAGATCAATTTTTCAGCTGCGATCCGTCCGATAACTTCGGTATCCTGATGTACCGTTGTAAGTCTTGGGCGCAGCTGGCTTGCAATGAAAATATCATCATAACCGGCAACGGAAACATCTTCCGGAATGGATAATCCCATATCGCGGATCGTTTCCATGCCACCGACAGCTGAATAGTCATCCTGGTAAATAATACAGGATGGCGGAGTCGGTAGAGAAAGAAGCTGACGTGTATATTGGCGCGCAGCAGTCAGGTTGCGGTATTCTGTGCTAATGTGGTATTCTGGCGGAATATCCAGACCGTGTTCCAGCATGACATTCTGATAACTGGTTACACGTTCACTGGTCACGGCAGAAGTTTCACCGGAAAGATAAGCGATTCGCTTGTGTCCCTGCGAAATGATATATTCAACGAGTTCTTTCATGCCACTGGCATTATCAGATAACACCGACATCGTGTTAGTATCCGGATACGTACGGTCAACGGTAACGACCGGGATATCGCTGTTGATCAGGGCTTCAACGTCCTGATTATCAAAGTCAATACAAGCAATCATGACGCCGTCCAAACCACGGTAACGGCAGTGCTCTAAATAGGTTTTGTGCTTATCGTGAGGCTGGTTGCTGTTGATGAAGGTAATATCATAGCCCTTCGCCTCGGCAGTCACCTTGAAACTGTTCAATATTGAAGAAAAATAATCGTGCGTCAATCCACAATTTGCATCGTCCATAAAAAGGACACCGATGTTGTAACTTTTGTTGGTTCGGATCGCGCGGGCGTAATACTGTGGTACGTAGCCCATCTGTTTTGCGACTTGTTTTATGTGCTGTTTTGTGTCCTCGCTGATATCAGCCTTGTCATTGAGTGCTTTGCTCACAGTGGCAACGGATACACCACACAATTTTGCAATATCTTTGATGGATGCCATAGCATTGCAACCTCCTTACTTAAACATTTTCGATATCAGTATAACATAGTATGTTAAGTGGGGCAATGATAAAATTTTAGATGTTTGTTCATTTTTTACGAATTTGACAAAATCCAAGGAAACACACCATGTTGTGTATTGTGCGGAAGATCCCCACAAATAGGGGGCGTTTACTGTTTGTTCATAAATTGTTTACATATTAATTCCAAAAAACAGGTGACAGAATATAAAAAGAAAAGTATAATAGAAAAGGTAACCTGTCGGTAATATACCATTCGTTCAAAGCTCATTTTTTGTGCCGGATGGACGATATGTTATTTGAGATAGATTGGTAAAGATAGAGAAGACGAAGAAAAAAGATTAGGCAGTAAGGGAGGCGCGTTGTATGGATCTTATAGGTAAAAACGGAAAGATTGACGGCATTTTAGCAGCACAAGTACTGTTAGATGGCGGTGTCTTTTTCTTTAAGCCGGGAGAACTGTATTACGATGGTACGTATCACCAAGTGAAAGGAATGCAGGCTAATACGACTGCAATGAGGGACTTTCCGGGAATCTTTGATAAAATGGATACGCTTGCGCCGGAATTAGTCAATTTGATGGTATATATAGAGAAGAACACGATGTTCCGTGTCAAGCTGGAAGATTTAGGAGAAGAGATCCGCGAGTTTTTACAGAATGAAGATATGACAGGAATGACATTTCTCTATTTGTTTAAATGGCATTTGTTGGCGCTGAATCGTAATGTAGATGGTATCACGGTTTCGATGGAAACACGTGTATATACGGGGATTCCGGATGCGAAGAAGAAAGTCCGTGAGCTGGTAGAGATGCTTGTTGGATACAATGGAACAGATCCGAAGTCTGTTGCGATCAATGTGGTTGAGGTGGATGAGCATGGTAATGAGGTGAAGAGAGCAGAGGAAGAGGAAACTCCTGTGCCTGCAGAAGCACCGGCACCGGCACCGATGGAGGCTCCATCTACAGCACAGCATGAGGAGATCGAATCTTCAGATACAACACAGGTTGCATCTATTGTGGAGACGGCAGTATCTGACAGTGGTGCGATGGATCCTGTTGCAGAACCGATGCAGACAACGGCGGCAAGCCCTGTGGCAGTAGCAGCGGCAACTCCTGCAGCAGCATTGCCTGCAGAGTTTAGTTCCTATGCAGATGATGTTAAGCCGAAGTTACAGAAAGTAGCGGACGGTTGGACGCAGTATTTGGAGGAATTTAAGAAGGAACTGTCAACCGTACGTTTTACAGGATTTTCGGATCCTAAGATCAAGGAGATGCGCGATAAGATTGCCGACAAACAGGAAGATTTTGGTGGCGATCTGGAAGAGATCTTGGAAGATCTATATGATCATATTGATGAATTGGATGGTAAGGGTGTTCCTGAGGATGTCATGAAGTCTGTTCTTGATCTGGAGAGAGACTGTTACGCGGAACTTACGAATCTGCGTGTTGAGTTTGATAATATCGGAGCAGTCGAATATCGTATCTCACGTCGTTGCTCCAGAAAGCACGAACAGTGGGAAGATGTTTATCGGAAGCTGCCATCCGTACTTAAAGCGGCTGAGGAAGAGCGCAAGAATCAGGCGCGCAAGCAGGTTGAAGATGAGATCAACGAGATTCGTGCACAGATCAATTTAATGGTTAAGAATTATAATGATGCGAAAGCTGTTGTTGAATATGCGCAGAAACAGTTAGAGTCCAGTAAGGGCAATTTCGAAGAGGATCGTAAGAAACTCGTTGCACGCGGAGAGGCGGCAGTTGGTGCTGTAGATCAGCGCATTCGTGAGAATAATATGCGTATTGAAGAAATGGAAGTTGAGAATAAGAAGCTGGAAGATGAGTTGAAGGATGCTTCCGGATTTGCACTTGGTCGTAAGAAGACGATTCGAGACACCATTGAATATAATATGTCGTTTATCAATAAATACCGTGATGTCGGACAGAACTTAGAGGCTGAAAGACAGCAGGTTGCGGATGAATGGAATCGAAAGCTGCATGACCTTGTTGGTGATACCGATAAGTTAAAGCATGAGATCACTGAGAATATGGGGAAGATGAAGCAGTTAGAGCAGAGTGTTGCTGCAGAGAAGCAAAGCTTGCTGCAGAAAGAAGCAGAACTTTCCAAGATGTAGAGGATCTACGATCGTCACTGGTAAGTCTTTATCTGACAAATGGGAAGGTGACTGTTTGGAGACTGTGGTGCTGTTACAGTGCAAATGATCAGTACAAAAATCAAAAGACGTCATGTTTAGACATGGCGTCTTTTCTAAATTAACAACAGGATAACTCATTTCGTACTATCAAAAAAGAAAATGCGGCAAGGCAATTGCTATAGTTTCTTGATGGCAGCTTTGAATGTGCGAAGTTTGAGTTAAAAAAAGAAGGAGAAAGGCAGGAGTTCTATGAGGATTGGAGTAGATTATTATCCGGAGCACTGGCCGGAAGAAGTGTGGGAACAGGATGCAGATCGTATGCAGGATGCAGGGGTGTCGGTGGTGCGAATGGCAGAGTTTGCCTGGAGTCGTCTGGAGCCGGAGGAAGGTGTGTATGAATTTGGCTGGTTAGATAGAGCAGTGCAGGTGTTTACAGAGCGTGGCATGGATATTGTGCTCTGCACGCCGACATGCACACCGCCACAGTGGATGTTTCATCGTTATCCGGAAGTGATACAGGTGGGGCGTGACGGCAATAAAATACCGATCGGGGTGCGCGGACACCGTTGCATGAGTAATCTTCGTTATCGCGATTTTTGTGATAAGATCATCAGCAGAATGGTAGGACGTTATTGTGATAATCCGAATGTCATTGGATATCAGATCGATAATGAGTTAGAGGCTAATCATTGCCGATGTCCGGAATGTGTCAGCCGTTTTCGGAAATATGTTCAGGGAAAATACCATACGATCGATGCCGTAAACCGTGCTTATGGAAATGCGGTGTGGAGTGGGGAATACAGCTGCTTTGAGGAGATAGAACCTCCGACAGCTGCCGTGCTGCAATGGCAGAACCCCTCATTGACACTGGACTATAACCGTTATGCATCGGAAAGCACGGTGGATTATGTGCGATTTCAGGAGCAGATCATTCGTGAGCTCGCACCAGATGCGCTGATCACGACCAATAACTGGCTTTGTGAAAATATGCCTGACTTTTATGATATGTTTGAGACGTTGGACGTTGTGTCTTACGATAATTATCCGGCGCTTACATTGCCAAAAGACCGACAGACATTATATTCGCATGCGTTTCATTTGGATCTGATGCGTGGCATCAAACGCCAAAACTTCTGGATCATGGAACAGCTTAGTGGTGCTATGGGAAGCTGGATGCCGATGACACCGACATTATATCCGGGTATGTTAGAGGGATATTCCCTGCAGGCATTTGCTCATGGCGCAGATACGGTGATACAGTTTCGCTTTCGGACTGCATGCTCCGGTGCAGAGATGTATTGGCATGGTCTGTTGGATCACAGTAACATGCCGGGAAGACGGTATAAAGAGTTTGAACATTTATGCCGCAGGGCAGGGCAGTTAGAAGAAGTTAGAGAGTCTGAGATCATCAGCAGCGTAGCGGTTTTGTATGGTTCCGATCAGGAGTATGCGTTCAAATTGCAGCATCAGGCAGAGGGGATGTATTATTTGGAACAGCTCAAAAGCCTGCATGATGCCTTTGCTGCGATCGGAATGAATGTGGATATCATTGATGAGAAAGCGGATTTATCAGGCTATGATATTGTGTTGGCACCTACGCTGCAGATCACCAATGAAATAGTGGTACAGCAGTTATATCAGTTTGTGGCAGAAGGTGGCACTGTTGTGTTGACCAACCGTTGTGGTGTGAAAGATATGTACAATAAATGTCAGATGGATTTATTGCCGACCGTGTACCGAGAGCTGGTAGGAGTGCATGTGGAAGAATATGATGTCATTGGAACGGTGATACAGGATGTTTGCATACAGGATGACGAGTTACGGCAAAGCTTTGAGCAGACACGGAAGGTGCAGTGGCAAGGGGAGCCGGTGAAGCCTTGTGCAACGCAGTGGTGTGATCTGTTGAAGGCAGATACGGCAGAGGTGTTAGCTGTGTATCAGGCGCAGGAGGGCAGCAGAGAAGCTTTTTACCGGGGAACGCCTGTGGTGACCAGGAATGAATATGGAACCGGTGAAGCATACTATCTGGGGACAGTATTAGACCGTGCATCTTACATTTCTTTGGCGAAGACACTTGCAAAGCGGCGTCAATTGGAATATGATGAAAATCTGCCATTAGGTATGGAAGTGACAACCAGAGTTGGCACCAAGCAGGAATGGCGTTTTTGGTTTAATAACACAATGCAGACTGTCTGTCTGCAGGATGGAAAGACATTTGCACCTTTTGAAATGAAGGTGGCACATAGGAAGAGAGGAGAGACAACATGGGAATTTTATCCAAACTAGAACCCAACAGAGTGTTTTATTATTTTGAGGAGATCTGTCAGATCCCACACGGTTCGACCAATACGAAAGAAATCAGTGATTATTGTGTGAATTTTGCAAAAGAGCATGGACTGCGCGTACAGCAGGACGATGCTAATAATGTCATTATCTGGAAAAATGGTTCGCAGGGGTATGAAGATCATGCGCCGGTTATGCTGCAGGGACATATGGACATGGTGTGTGAAAAGGAAGCTGACTGCGGTATTGACATGCAGACACAGGGATTGGATCTGCAATTGGAAGACAATGTGATCAGTGCCCGTGGTACGACTTTGGGCGGGGATGATGGTATTGCGGTAGCATATGCTTTAGCAATACTGGAATCGACAGACATTCCACATCCGCCGTTGGAAGTAGTGTTTACCGTAGACGAAGAGATCGGTATGCTTGGTGCAGCAGCACTGGATATGTCACCGCTGAAAGCGCGTACGATGTTAAATATGGATTCGGAGGATGAGGGATATTTGTTAGTAAGCTGTGCAGGAGGATTGACGGCAAAGGCACATTTGCCGGTGAAGCGTGACAGCGTAACAGATGTTTCTTATATGCAGCTTACAGTTACCGGATTATTGGGCGGACATTCCGGCGTAGAGATCGATAAAGGAAGGGCAAATGCAAATATTATGCTGGGAAGAGCATTGTATGAGCTTGCACAGGATTGTGAATATAAGATCGTGTCGATAGAGGGCGGTAAGAAAGATAATGCGATCCCACGTGAGGCGCATGCTGTTCTGGCAGTGAAAAATGGGGATGTCACTGTAGCGTCGGCAAAGGTGAAAGCACTTCAGGAGATCTACCGCAAAGAATATTGTCATACAGATGCAGAGATTACAGTGACGATCGATCGGGCATCACAGGACATAACATGTGATCCGATGGACAGAGAGACAACAGAGCGAATTGTGACAGCGTTAATGAATCTGCCGAACGGTATTCAAAATATGAGCTTTGCAGTGGAAGGATTAGTGCAGACTTCGCTGAATCTCGGCATTATGGTGACAGATGCGCAAGAAGTGTGTCTTTCCTATTCCGTGCGCAGCAGTGTGGAAACACAGAAAGAATATTTAGTGGAACAGATTTCTTGCCTGGTAAAACGTCTTGGTGGAACGGTCACCTGTATAGGAGAATATCCTGCTTGGGAATATAGAGAACAGTCGCCGTTACGAGACAAAATGATTGAAATCTTTGAAAAGCAGTATGGCAGAAAACCGATCGTGCAGGCATTGCACGCAGGAGTGGAATGCGGACTGTTCGCCGGACAGCTTCCGGGACTGGATTGTGTTTCTTTTGGTCCTGATATGAAAGATATTCACACGCCGAAAGAAACGATGGATGTCGGCAGTGTAGAGAGAACTTGGAACTATGTCCTTGAAATATTAAGAAATTTGTAATAATTTACGCATAAGTTTCGTGGTAAAATATTACAACAATAAAAAAATGTGAGTTCTCAGAGCACTTTTGTGCATATCATTTCGGTTAGAGGGACCGGATACCATAGATGTTGAGAGAACAGCAGGGACAAATGGAGGGATTGAGAGGGTATGCACAAGTTAATGCAGTTTTTTTATCGATTCAGTCTGTATTTTACTGCGGTGATCGCCGGAATATTATTGGCGATGTCGATGGTATGTATGTACGGATATAAGGAGTATCTTTCCGGTGGCAACTATGCGTTAGGTAATGTGGCAGTGATACTGTTGGCGGTTGCGCTGGGGGTACTTTTGGTGATGTTGTACCGCAAAATGCAGGGCACCGGCCAGAAAGCGACAGTGATTCTGTTTCTTTCAATCATTTTGTTACAGATTGGATTTTTGGTATTCGTATCGCATCCGATGTCAATCAGCGACCCGGCACGCGTTCAGAATGAAGCGTTGCAGATGGTAAAAACGCAGCATGGACAGATGAATACGAAGGATGAATATTTTCAGCGGTATTCTAACAATCATTTCATGCTGGTATTTTTCTATTACTATTATAAATTATTATTTCGAATTGGCATCACGCATGTTGTTATTCCGAATATTGTGCTGAATATCTTCTGTGTGGATATAGGTATTTATATTACGTATCGAACCGCAAAGAGATTGCGAGGTATAGGATTTGCAAACTGGGTGTTATTACTCTTTTTGCTTTGCCCGACGATTTATGTATGGCTGACAACAGTATATACCAACACGATCTCTTTTCCGTTTGTTATGGCGGTGTTGTATCTGGCGTTATGGCTGCGCCATGAGAATCTGACGGTGAAAAACATTATCAAATGTATATTACTCGGTTTGATGATGGCGATCGGTTACTGGATTCGGCCTACGACGATCTTGCCGATCCTGGCGATGATCTTATTTGCGGCAGTGCAATTTTTTAAAGATCCGATCTTTGTAAAAAGTGGGGATAGAAGATATGTGAACCCCAAGTGGAATCTGCTCCATAAAGTTTCTGGCAGGAGAAATACGATCGTTAAGGCTGTTCTTGTAGTGGCGGTTTTTGCCGTTACATTTACAGCGTGTGGCAAGTTGGTTGATCGTCATGTGAATTCTGATCAGGTGACAGGCAGTTTCCCGGTGACGCACTGGCTGATGATGGGGCTGAACCAGAAAAGCTATGGTGGATATGCCAGAGAAGATGAGGCATATACGGAGAGCTTTCCAACAAAAGATATGAAAACACGTGCGGACATTACGCGTGCGAAGGGACGATTGCATCAGCTGGGCTTGATCGGTGTGGTCCGTCAGATGGGAACGAAGATGCTTCGTGTTTGGGCGATGGGCGATGATGATTCATTGCCAAAAGCTTCATATGCAAGTGATTTTCCGGTACTGTATGAGTATGTGATGGGAAAAGATTGTGGCGCGGCAGTGATCTATACACAGGCGTTTCGTGTTTGTATTTTCGCATTTTTATTATTCTGTGTGATACGACAGATCAGGCGGCGGGACTGCGAAGAAATGTTTTTGTTTACGCTGACGTTCCTGGGGGCTGTGATGTTCTTTATTTTGTGGGAGGCAAACCGCAAATATAATATATGTTTTATGGGCGTTTATCTTATGTTGATGGCAGAGGGAGGCCGTTACGCCTCAGCAAAAGCAGAAGAGAGCGGAGATCGTATTGTTTTTGCTAAGTTGACTAGAAAGAAAGCTGCAGTTAGTGTTGGTGTCCTGTGCTTGGGTGCAACGATACTGATCCAAATTCCGCTGCTTCGCTCTCATCAGCGAATATTGGATAAACGATATTATCAAAGTCGTAATTTTCCGGATGCCGTACCGATAAGTTATGTTACGAATAAAACGCCGAAACTTGTGGAGCAGACCTTACAGAAGGGGCAGTATGCAACCAAGGATCAATGGAATATATTGGTGATCTCTTTTGGGCTGGATGGGGTAGACCTTAGTTCTACGAAAGAAGAGTATGAAGTTTCCCTTATTTCCAGGGAGGATGGTAAGTACCTGTATCGGGGGAAAATTGCGCCATGCAATCTGACAGAAAAACGACAGCTTCGAATTTATGTAACGGGCAAAAAGAAGGTTACGGAAGAGGGATATCTGCTTCGAATGAAACATATCGGCTCAGAATATCATATGCTGCCAACAGTCAACAAATTCCCGGATCTTGATCCGTATCCGTATGGCGAGTTGTCGATCGATGGAAAGCAGACGAAATTTGATCTGAATATGAGACTTCTTTATAGCGGAGGCAAACAATGATCACACCATTGGCATTATAGGCAATGTGTGATTCGGACGGTAACTTTCGGCATGGAAAGTTTGAGTAAGTAATTCAGTATTTGCAGATAGAAGTGTATTTGGTTTGTGACACTGTAATCATAAATTATAAGAAACCACTTGACAGTGGTTTCTTTTTTGTTATAATAAAGAAAACGTATGAATGATTATTCATATGTTAATATAAACAATCAAACAAACAAGTAGAGGAATACTTGGAAAGGAGATGCCTGCACGTCAAGAGATGCAGGTAGAGAAAGAAAGGAGTTTTTATTATGAAAAAGACGTATAAGATTGATGTGGATTGCGCAAACTGTGCAGCAAAGATGGAGGAAGCTGCTAAGAACACAGCAGGAGTAAAGGATGCGACTGTGAACTTTATGACCTTAAAGATGATCGTAGAATTTGAAGATGGCTGTGATCCTAAGAGTGTTATGCCGGATGTGCTTAAGAATTGCAAAAAGGTAGAGGATGACTGCGAGATCTTTCTGTAGAGTGAGGAGAGATTGTAATGAATAAAAAACAAAAAAAAGTATTGATCCGAATTATCGTGGCAGCAGTATTGATGATCGCGTTATCTGTAATACCGGTTGTCCCGTCAAAAGGTGTGATACGGTTTGTACTATTTATGATCCCGTATCTGATGATCGGATATGATATATTAAGAAAAGCGTTTAAGGGCATCTTAAATCGTCAGGTCTTTGATGAAAATTTTTTAATGGCAGTGGCTACGGTCGGAGCAATTTTGCTCGGAGACTATGTTGAGGGAACCGCTGTTATGCTGTTTTACCAGATCGGTGAACTTTTTCAGAGTTATGCAGTTGGCAAAAGCCGCCGCAATATCAGCGAATTGATGGATATTCGTCCGGATTATGCGAATATTGAGGTGGATGGAGAGATCACACAGGTAGATCCGGACGAAGTTGAGATCGGCACGGTGATCGTAGTCCAGCCGGGAGAAAAAGTACCGATCGATGGTGTTGTAGAACAGGGAAAGGCATCCTTAAATACGAGTGCATTGACCGGAGAGAGTAAGCCAAGAGAGGTGCAAGAGGGCGATGAAGTCATCAGCGGCTGCATTAATATGACCGGACTGCTTCATATCCGCACTACGAAAGAATTTGGTGAGTCAACCGTATCTAAGATTTTGGATCTGGTGGAAAATTCCAGTTCCAAGAAATCGAGATCTGAGAATTTTATTACAAAATTTGCGAAATATTATACACCGGCGGTATGCTATGGTGCGTTGGCGCTTGCTGTTTTGCCGCCACTTGTGAGAATGTTTGCGATGGGGTTGGATCCGAGCTTTGGAGATTGGATCTACCGCGCGTTGACATTCTTGGTTATCAGTTGTCCGTGTGCATTGGTTATCAGTATCCCGTTAAGTTTCTTCGCGGGACTGGGCGGAGCAAGCCACGAAGGTGTACTTGTAAAGGGATCTAATTATTTAGAGACGTTAGCCGGTGTGAAGTGTGTGGTGTTTGATAAGACCGGTACAATGACACAGGGCGTCTTTGAAGTGATCGGCGTACACCACAGTAAGCTGGAAGAACAGAAATTGTTGGAATATGCTGCACACGCAGAGTGCCATTCAACGCATCCGATCAGTAAGAGTTTGTGTAAGGCATATCAGGGCAAGATCGATCAGAGCAGAGTGACAGACGTAGAAGAAATTGGCGGCAATGGCATTATTGCTGTTGTTGACGGCAAAAAGATCGCAGTTGGCAATAGCAAATTGATGAGGAAGATCGGTGTAGCGTGTCAGGAATGCCACAAAGTAGGGACGGTCGTTCATGTTGCTATTGATGGGGAGTATAGCGGACATATACTGATCGCAGATGTGCTCAAGCCAAATGCAAAAAAGGCAATTGAGGCGCTTCATCGTGCCGGTATCGCGCATACAGTTATGCTGACAGGGGATGACAGCCGCGTAGCAGCACAGATAGCAGAGGAACTTCGCATTTCTGAGGTTCACAGTGAATTGCTGCCGGGAGACAAAGTGACACAGTTAGAGGCACTGTTAGACAAACAGCCTGCTAAATCAAAACTTGCTTTTGTCGGTGATGGTATTAATGACGCACCGGTGCTGTCGAGGGCGGATATTGGTATTGCTATGGGAGCACTCGGCTCCGATGCAGCGATTGAAGCGGCAGATGTGGTTTTGATGGATGATGATCCCTTAAAGATTTCCAAGGCAATCCGCATTGCACGTAAATGTATCCGCATTGTTTATGAGAATATTTACTTTGCAATCGGCATTAAGCTGCTGTGTCTGCTTTTGGGAGCGATTGGAATTGCTAACATGTGGTTTGCAATCTTTGCGGATGTCGGGGTTATGGTATTAGCCGTATTGAATGCGATCCGTGCTCTGTTTGTGAAGAAGTTATAACTCAAACTTCGTGCATCCAAAGTTGCCGTTATAATTTGTTTGGGTCAGATATGGTAAAGTGGTGTCAATAGGAGGGAATATTGACACCGCTTTTTTGAAACTATAAAATAAACATGGATATTGACAGAAAGAATAGGTGAGACTATGCAGAAAGATTTAGATAAAGAACCGGTATGCTGCGAGACAGTGGAAGTGCATGAGGACTTGCTGCGGATCGTGGAACAGACAATGCCGGAGGAGACAGAATTGTATGATCTGGCAGAGCTGTTCAAGGTGTTTGGGGATTCCACCCGCATACGGATCCTGTTTGTGCTTTCTTCGGCGGAAGTATGTGTGTGTGATCTGGCGAGAGTGCTTAATATGACGCAGTCGGCGATCTCTCATCAATTGCGCATTCTCAAGCAAAATAAATTGGTCAAAAGCCGCAGAGAAGGCAAATCCATTTTTTATTCTCTGGCAGATGGACATGTTAGTACGATCATTGCACAGGGACGCGATCATATTGAGGAGGATGCATAACATATTGTTATCACAAAAAGTTAGTTGTTTCTTACGATATGACTTGCATTTCCTAGTCAAGTAGTGTAAATTATCTAATGGAAACAGAAAAATTAAGAGACTGCTCTGTTATCATTTCATAGTATGCATAGGTGCATAGTGTGAAAAGTAGACCATTACGATATCATAGAAAGGAAGAGATAGACATGAGCAAATTGATTTATTTGGATAATGCGGCAACAACGAAGGTACATCCGCAGGTGTTGGAGGCAATGATGCCTTATTTTTCTGAGGAATACGGCAATCCATCCAGTATATATAGTTTCGCAGGTAAGAGTAAGAAGGCTGTAGAGGATGCCAGACAAACAGTGGCTGACTTTTTGGGTGCCAATGCTAATGAGATTTATTTTACAGGTGGTGGAAGCGAGTCTGATAACTGGGCGCTGAAAGCGACAGCTTTTGCGAAGAAAGAAAAAGGAAATCATATTATTACTTCTGCGATAGAGCATCATGCGATCCTGCATACATGTGAATATTTGGAAAAGAATGGTTTTGAGGTGACTTACGTTGGAGTAGATGAGGATGGAGTGATCAAGCTGGATGAGCTGAAAGCAGCTATTCGACCGACAACGATCATGATCTCGGTTATGTTTGCAAACAATGAGATTGGTACCATTCAGCCGATCAAGGAGATCGGTGAGATTGCTAAAGAGCATGACATTATTTTCCATACCGATGCAGTACAGGCTTATGGACATGTTCCGATCAATGTGGACGAGTATCATATTGATATGTTGAGTGCCAGTGGACATAAGATTAACGGGCCAAAGGGAATCGGTATTATGTATTTGCGCAATTCTGTTAAGATTGGACCATTTATTCATGGTGGGGCACAGGAGAGAAATCGCCGTGCCGGCACACATAATGTTCCGGGAATTGTTGGCTTTGGTAAAGCAACGGAGATCGCTAAAGAGACAATGGCAGAACGAAGTGCCTATGAGACGAAGTTGAGAGATCGCCTGATTGAGGGTCTTACCGCAATTCCAAATTCCAGACTGAATGGACACCGTACGAATCGTCTTCCTAACAATGTGAATGTTGGATTTGAATTTATTGAGGGTGAGTCTATGCTGATCCTGTTGGATCAGAAAGGAATCTGCGGCTCTAGCGGATCTGCATGTACTTCGGGTTCTTTGGATCCGTCTCATGTATTATTGGCGATAGGGCTGCCGCACGAGAAAGCACATGGTTCTTTGCGATTGACCTTATCCGAGGAGACAACCGAAGAAGATGTAGATTTTGTCATTGAGCAGGTGAAAGCAAATGTGGACAGACTTCGAAGCATGTCACCATTGTATACCGATTATTTGAAGAGTCAGCAATAAGAATAGAACAAGATGGAGGATAAACGATATGTATAGTGAAAAGGTAATGGATCATTTCAGTAATCCTAGAAATGTGGGTGAGATCGAAGATGCCAGCGGTGTAGGAACTGTTGGTAATGCCAAATGTGGCGATATTATGCGTATGTATCTTGATATTGATGAAAACCAGGTGATTCGTGACTGTAAGTTTAAGACATTTGGCTGTGGTGCAGCAGTTGCAACAAGCAGTATGGCGACGGAGATGGTTATCGGCAAGACGGTACAGGAAGCTTTGGAAGTAACGAATGTGGCAGTTATGGAAGCATTAGATGGACTTCCACCGGTAAAGGTACACTGCTCCTTGTTGGCAGAAGAAGCAATTCATGCAGCGCTGTGGGATTATGCTGAGAAGAATCATATTAAGATCGAAGGGTTAAAGAAACCAAAGAATGATATTAACGATGAAGAGCCGGCGGAGGACTAAGCGATTATGAAAATTTCAACGAAAGGAAGATACGCATTGCGGCTGATGCTTGATATTGCAATGCATGACGCAGCGGGGCCGGTGCGTATTAAGGATGTTGCTGCGCGACAGGAGATCTCAGATAAGTATTTGGAACAGATCGTATCGGTTCTGAATAAGGCAGGATACGTCCGCTCTATACGTGGACCGCAGGGCGGATATCAATTGATCCGCAAGCCGAAAGACTACACTGTAGGGATGATCTTGCGACTGACCGAGGGCAGTCTTGCACCAGTCGGTTGTCTCGAATATGAGGAAAATGATTGCCCGAGACAGGAGATGTGCGCCACCTTGAAGTTGTGGAAAATGTTGGATGAATCCATTAAATCGGTTGTGGACAAAGTGACTTTGGAAGATCTGTTAGAGTGGCAGGAAGAGGTCGGATCGGATTATGTGATCTAATACTGTTTATTTATATGAGGAAGCAAGGAGTCGAAAATGTATTTGACTCCTTGTTTTTTATTTTACTAAAACTTCCCATACCGGAAGTTGCTGTAAGAACAACATATTGCTTATTATGTCAATGACTATATTGCATTTTGCAGTCACCAAAGAGTGATTTCTGCCATCCGAGAACTATAGTAATTGCCTTGTTGCATTCTCGTTTTTGGTGATTTCTAAAAAACCGGAAAACTCCGGCATTGGTCTTTATGGAGCAATTTGACGTATCGTGGCATATGATGGTATACTATATAAATTAGGGAAATGTTTCGTTTTGCCTAGAATGACAAGATCATTTGCGGCAAGAAAGGAGATATATGAAAAGAGGTTTCAAGCTGCGAGGTAGACTGCGGCTTCATCTTGGCTGGCCATTGTGGTTGAGCATTCTCTTATTGCCTATGGTGATGCAACTATATATTGCAGACCGTAAAGCAGGTATCATAGGAACGTGCTATTTTCTTGCATTCTTTTTATGTGCATTGATCATTCGCTACGGCGGTCACAAGAAGATGCGGCGGGATTTGATCCATTTTGCCAGCACGTATGGTCAGATGCAGATGCAGACGATGAAAGAACTCAGTGTTCCATTTGCGGTATTGAGCGAAGAGGGGCAACTGCTTTGGGGCAATGATGAGTTTGTACGCATAGCAGTCAATAAAAAAGCAGCCAGACGCAATATTGCCAATGTATTTCCGGAGATTTCGGAGAATAGTCTTCCGGTGGACGGTGGCAGGAAAGTAATACACATACACGCTGGAGATAAATATTATCGGGCGGTACTTTCGTTAGTGTCAGATGATGGATTCAACGTGGATGATCAGATCATGCCAATGGATCAGCTGTTGGAAACAAAGCAGTTGATCGCAATGTTTCTGTACGATGAGACGGAAATGATCGAATTGGAAGAGCGGCGAGAGGAAGAGAATCTTATCGTAGGCCTTCTTTACATCGATAATTTTGATGAAATGTTAGACAGTATTGATGAAGTACGCCAATCTCTGATGACGGCACTGATCGACCGTAAGATCAATAAAACAATGCAGGCAATCGATGCTATATGTAAAAAAATAGAAAAGGACAAATTCCTGTTTGTATTTAAGCAGAAATATTTACAGGAATTGATGAATGATCGTTTTTCTGTTTTGGAAGAGATACGAAATATCAATATTGGAAATGAGCAGACAGCAACGATCTCGATCGGTATTGGTGTCGGTAAGGGAACATTTAACGAACGCTATGAATGGGCGCGTGCAGCTATTGATCTTGCGCTTGGGCGTGGCGGTGATCAGGCGGTGATCAAAAACGGTGATCAGGAACAATTCTATGGGGGCAAACGTGTTCAGATTGAGCGCAATACCCGCGTTAAGGCTCGTGTCAAAGCGCATGCTTTGCGAGAGTTGATCGAAGGAAAAGAGCGTGTTGTCGTCATGGGGCATTCCATCGGAGACGCGGATTCGTTTGGAGCTTCGGTCGGCATTTATCGTATTGCTAAGGCATTAAACCGCAAGGCACATATTGTTGTTGATGAGGTGAATGCTTCGGTACGCCCGTTAAAAGAACGCTTTTATACGAACGATTATGATGACGATATGCTCGTAAGTGGCGAAGAGGCGGTCAGGCTTGTGGATGAGACTACGTTGTTAGTTATTGTCGATGTCAACAAGGGAGAACATACAGAGTGTCCGGAGCTTATTGAATTGGCGCAGTCTATTGTGGTGATTGATCATCACAGACAGGCCGGTGATGCGATTGCAAAAGCCGTATTGTTTTATATTGAACCATATGCATCGTCAGCGAGTGAAATGGTGGCAGAGATCTGTCAGTATATTGGCGGCGGATTGAAGCTGCGTGCAGCCGAGGCAGAAGCGCTGTATGCCGGTGTAATGATCGATACGAATTATTTCACGGACAAGACAGGTGTGCGCACGTTCGAGGCAATGGCCTATCTGAAACGGAATGGTGCTGATTCTGTGCGTATCCGCAAGATGTTTCGTGAGGATATCAATGAGTACAAAATACAAGCAGAGGCCATTCAGAATACGGAATTGTATCTGGACCACTATGCAATCACAGAAAGTGAGTCTCGTGGGGTGGAGACACCGACAGTGCTTGGTGCAAAGATTGCCAATTCCCTGTTGAATATCGAACAGGTAAAGGCATCATTTGTATTGACAAAATACAACGGCAAAGTATTTGTAAGCGCAAGGTCTATCGATGAGCTGAATGTGCAGCTAATGATGGAAAAACTTGGCGGCGGAGGTCATATTAATATGGCCGGTGCGCAGATTCCGGGACTGGATGTGGAGAGTGCAAAAGCACAGATCCGTGCATTGATCGATGCAATGATCGCTAATGGAGATGCAGACTAGCCGCGATGATCGGCAATAGAAATCCGGCTTAGCTGCGATGATTGGCAATGAGATGCGGACAGAGGCATATATAGTGGTGTTGACATTTTTGGAAAATAGACGGAAACGGGGGATAAAGACATGGAAGTAATTTTATTAGAAGATGTAAAATCATTGGGGAAAAAGGGTGAACTGGTTAAAGTTAATGAAGGATACGCAAGAAATTTCTTGTTGAAGAAAAATCTTGGTATAGAGGCCACCGCAAAGAATAAAAATGACCTGAAATTGCAGAAACAGCATGAGGCGAAGCTGGCAAAGGAAAAATTAGAGGCAGCGAAAGCATTTGCGGAGGAGATGAAAGAAAAATCGATCACCGTATCCATTAGGACCGGCTCCGGTGGAAGAAGCTTTGGGTCGGTATCGACCAAAGAATTGGCAGCTGCAGCTAAAGAGCAGCTTGGGTATGAATTGGACAAAAAGAAGATGGTGCTGCAGGATCCGATCAAAAGTCCGGGCATCTTTACACTTCCGATCAAATTGCATCCTAAGGTAACGGGCGAGTTAAAGGTAATCGTCAAAGAGGTATAACCGCACAAAAGGAGAAACGTAGATGGAAGAAGCAGTGATCAAACGGATTCCGCCGCATAATATTGAGGCGGAGAGAGCGGTGATCGGCTCGATGATCATGGACCGGGATGCCATTTTGGTATGTTCAGAGATGCTGACAGCAGAAGATTTCTATCAGGGGCAATATGGCATACTTTTTGAGGCATTGCTCGATCTGTTTCGCGGTGGGATTGGTACAGATCTGATCACTCTGCAAAACAAGCTTCGTGAAAAAGAAGCTCCGCCGGAACTGTGCAGTGTCGAATACATTGGCAGTTTGCTAAATAGTGTGCCGATTTCTGCAAATGTGAAGTATTATGCCACGATTGTCAAAGAAAAAGCGATGCTTAGAAGGCTGATACAGACAGCTGAGAGGATTGCCAGTACTTGTTATATGGACAAAGAACCGTTAGAAGATATTTTGGATGCGACTGAAAAAAATATCTTTCAGGTGATGCAGCAGCGTACCGGCAGTGAGTTTGAACCGATTCGAGATGTTGTTTTGCGTACCTTAGATAGTATTGAGCAGGCGGCGAAACAGAAAGGGCATATTACCGGATTGGAGACCGGATTTCGGGATTTGGATTACAAGACAGCGGGTCTGCAAAAGTCCGATCTGATTTTGATCGCAGCACGTCCGGCTATGGGTAAGACAGCGTTTGTACTGAACCTGGCAGAATATATTGCATTGCATAGCGAGAGTACGATTGCGATGTTTAGCTTGGAAATGAGTAAGGAGCAGCTTGTGAAACGAATGCTTTCGATGAATTCTCATGTTGACTCTCAAAAGATAAGAACCGGTAATCTGGAAGACGAGGACTGGGACAGACTGGTGGGCAGTGTCCGGCGAATTGGTAATTCACATCTTGTGATTGACGACACATCAGGAATCACGGCGACAGAGCTTCGTTCCAAATGCCGTAAGTTAAAGATCGAGCAGGGATTAGATCTGGTTATTATCGATTACCTGCAGTTGATGTCGGGCAGTGGAAAGCGCAAAGGCGAGAACAGACAGCAGGAAATTTCGGAAATCTCCCGTTCTCTCAAAGTTATGGCGCGAGAATTAAACGTTCCGGTGATCGCTTTATCACAGTTATCACGTGCAGTTGAGCAGCGTCCGGACAAGAAACCGATGCTTTCTGATCTGCGTGAGTCCGGAGCGATCGAGCAGGATGCCGATATGGTTATGTTTTTGTATCGTGACGAATATTATAACCCGGACAGCGAGGAAAAAGGTGTGGCAGAGGTCATTATCGCAAAACAGCGTAGTGGTCCGACAGGATCGGTGAAACTGGCATGGTTAGCGAACTTGACGAAGTTTGGAAATCTGGAACAGGAAAGAAATTAACACTTGATTTACAGGCAGGAATTGATTAGAATATATAAGGTTGAATACAACCAACCAGGATTCATGCTTTGTGGCTGAGGAATCCCGCAAAGGATAGACCGAGTATAGAGATTGCAACAAGGAAGGATAGGAGGAAACCATGGCAAACAAGGTTACTTTTGATTACTCTCTGACAGAGAACGTAATTTCTGCAGACGAGATCAAATCAATGGAGAAAATTACAAACGACGCAAAAGAATTATTACTTAGCAAAGAAGGAGCAGGAAGTGATTTCTTAGGATGGATTGACCTTCCGATTGATTATGATAAGGAAGAATTCGCACGTATCCAGAAAGCTGCTGAGAAGATTCAGTCTGATTCAGAAGTGCTTTTGGTAATCGGTATCGGCGGTTCTTATTTGGGAGCAAGAGCAGCAATTGAGTTCTTGAGACATGGATTTTATAACAATGTGTCCAAAGAAATTCGTAAAACACCAGAGATTTATTACTGTGGTAACAATTTGAGCGGCACATATCTGTCACAGTTGATCGACGTGATCGGTGATCGTGACTTTTCCGTAAATATTATCAGCAAGTCCGGTACTACGACGGAGCCTGCTGTTGCATTCCGTATTTTCAAGGAAATGTTAGAGAAGAAGTATGGTAAAGAGGAAGCTGCTAAGAGAATATATGCAACAACGGACAAGCAGAAAGGTGCGTTGAAGAACCTTGCTACAGAAGAAGGTTATGAGAGCTTTGTTGTACCGGATGATGTCGGAGGACGTTTCTCCGTACTTACCGCAGTTGGTTTACTTCCAATTGCTGTTAGTGGTGCAGACATTGCTAAGTTGATGGAAGGTGCAGCATCCATGCGCGAACTTTGCTTGGACAAAGATTTCGCAGACAATGATTCTATGAAGTATGCTGCGATCCGTAATATCTTATTACGCAAGGGGAAATCTGTGGAGATCCTTTGCAACTATGAGCCTGCATTCCACTATGTAGCTGAGTGGTGGAAACAGCTTTACGGAGAGAGCGAAGGTAAAGATCAGAAAGGTATTTTCCCGGCAGCAGTTGATTTGACAACAGATCTGCATTCCATGGGACAGTTCATTCAGGACGGAAGCCGTATCATGTTTGAGACAGTTATGGAATTAGAAGAGCCGACATTAGATGTAACGATTCAGGAAGAGCCGGTTGATCTTGATGGATTAAACTATTTGGCTGGCAAGAACCTTGACTTCATCAACAAGAGTGCGATGAAGGGAACACAGTTGGCACACGTTGATGGCGGTGTACCAAACTTGAGCGTAAAGGTTCCGGCACAGAATGAATATTATTTGGGTCAGTTATTCTACTTCTATGAGTTCGCCTGCGGTGTAAGTGGATATATCCTTGGTGTAAATCCATTTAACCAGCCGGGTGTTGAGAGCTATAAGAGAAATATGTTCGCATTGCTTGGTAAGCCAGGTTATGAGGCAGAGAGAGAAGAGCTCTTAAAGAGACTGTAATTGACGTAAATAGAGCAATTCGAAGTTATACAACAAAGGCAAATCTCCATTTTCCTGTTATGGATCTATGATGGCAGGGAAGAGGGGCTTTGCTTTTTTTGATTTCATAGAAAATTATGGGGGAATAGGTTGGCGATAACGAAAAGTACAGGTATAATAAAGAGAAGATGTCAGGGAGGAGGATAGAAACATTTATGATAGATTGGAAGGGCGAGTTGTTTGAGTGGATGCCGGGCTGTATCGGAATATTTAGACATGATGGGAAATGTCTGCGTACGGTAGCGCTCAACGCTAAAATGCGTGACATACTTGGGGTGACAGAAGAAGATGTTCAGACAAGTACTTGTAAAGAGCTGCTGCAGATACATCCGGATGATAGAGAGAACCTTTACAGCAGTTTTGACCGGGCAATTATTGATAAAAGGGATACATTAGAAATCAAGGCACGGTTTTATAGACGGAAGTTGAAACAGTATGTCTGGTTTCAATCTAATTTTCAGTTTCAGTATCGGTCAGATGGTGAAACGATCATCTATGCATTATATCAAGATGTGACGTCACGTATGCGCATGAAGGAAAAGCTGCAGCACAACATTAAAACGATGCGGACAGCGATGGATCAGTGTGGTGTTTATTATGCTTTGTATGATATTGAAGCTAATACGGTCACTTATAACTCTAAAATGCAGCAAGATTTTGGAGTGCCTGCGGTAGCACGGCGACAAGTGGGACAACCACGTAGGTTGATGACCGAGTCCGGTCGGGCAGAATTAATCCGGTTGGAGAAGCTGCTTATGACGGGCAAGCAGGATTCGATCTCCCTAGAGATGGAAATACGACGTCCGATGCGAGGTGACTGGATATGGTCTAAGCAAAACTATACGGTTGCAGATCGTAATGAGCAGGGAGCACCGACGATGATCGCAGCTACGGCATTAGACATTACGAAAGAAAAGGAAGAGGAAAAGCGTTTTAGTCAGGAGAATATGTATCATCAACTCCTTTTTAATAATATGACATCGGTTATTCGAATCAATATTACGGCATGGAAAGTATTAGATTATGCCGGAGAATTTGTGTTGATTCATGGGAAGGAGAATGATCCGTTTGGTGTTATGATCGACCATATTACCGATGAAGAGCAAAAAAAGGAATTTACCCGTATTTTTCATCGAAATAATCTGATCCACTTATTTGAAAGCGGGCAGAGGCAGGTATCCTATACCTTTCGTAGTAAACGTCTTTCGGGAAAAACGCTGTGGATGAAGATTGTTTTAGATATGACGGCACGCGAGGGGGAAGATATATATGGCTTTGTATCGCTGCAGGATGTAGATCGTAATGTCATAAAAGAACTTGTTCGTGGGCAGGTAGTTGATTCGATGATCGACTTCATCGCATATTGGAATACGGCAGCGAATGACAGTCAGATCTTTACTCGGTATGAATGTTATCAGGTAGATGCTTCGTTTGAGGGTAAGAAAAAGGTGGAGAAACTGCAAGAACAGTTGATCAATCTGGTCATTCCGGAGGAAAGAGAAATCATCAATGCGCAGATGTCGTGGGAAGTAATACATGCCCGGATCCAACACGGACTCAGTTGGGATTTTATGTATCACGCACAGGATGAGGAACTTGGTGTACGTACTAAGCGTATTTTTGCTTTCTTTTTGGAAAATGATGAGAGCGTCATTGTGATGGTGCAGAGAGATGTTACAGATATCATGTCCGAACAGGAAAAGCAAAATGCAGAGTTGCAGCGGGCCTTGGAAATTGCCAATCGTGCCAGTCATGCCAGAGATGAGTTCCTGTCAAGCATGAGTCATGATCTTAGAACTCCTCTGAATGGAATTATTGGTGCGGCAGAGCTTGCGAAGCTTTTCGGAGATGAAGTTCCGGATATGGTACAGGAATATTTGGACGACATTATATCTTCCGGTCATTTTATGCTGAATCTGGTTAACGACATTTTGGATACCAACCGGTTGGCATCCGGTAAACTGGAATTGCATCTCAAGAAGATCGATATCCAGCATATCATACAGGATATGCGGCAGATATTTGGAGTTACATGTGCCGACAAAGGAATCAATCTTGTATTTGAACCGGGTGAAAATATTCATACCGTGTATGCAGATCCGGTGCGTATACAGCGAATATTTAGCAACCTGCTGTCAAATGCGATCAAGTTTACACCACCCGGTGGTACAGTATATTTTCGTGCAATAGAGCGTGAAATCATTGGCGACAAATACTTAGTGACTATTCAAGTTAAGGATACAGGAACCGGAATGAGTGAGGAATTTCAAGAGCATATGTTTGAAATCTTTGCACAGGAAGAAAATGATACCAATACCTTTAACATTGGAACGGGACTAGGGTTATCAATCGTAAAGAACCTGGTTGAACTGATGGGTGGAACAATACGATGCTCCAGTAAGCTGGGTGTGGGAACAGAGTTTTTTGTAACGATGCCATTTCAGCTTGCGGAAGAAGCAGAGGAGGAACAATCGGCAGAAAAATGTGCAATACAAGAGGAATTGCTTTGGGATCATCGAATACTGCTTGTTGAAGATCATGACTTAAACGCCAAGATCGTGACCAGATTGCTGGAGAGCAAGCAAATACAGGTGGAACGGGCCAAAAACGGCAAAGAGGCGGTTGAGTTGTATGCAGCAAGTGCTCCATATAGCTATGATGCAATCCTAATGGATATACAGATGCCGGTCATGGATGGCATTGAAGCAAGTAAGAAGATACGTATGCTGGAGCGGCCGGATGCAAGATTAATCCCGATCATAGCACTGACAGCCAACGTGTTTGATGTAGATGTGCAGCGCAGTAAGGCGGTAGAAATGAATGCACATCTGGTCAAACCGATCGATCCGCAGAAGCTGTTCCGGACATTGATCGCACTTTGGAAATAAATAGAGGAAAGAATAAAGCACAAGGAAGGACGGATGAGTATGTGTAAGAAAATGTTAACGTTTAGTTATGATGATGGTATTTATCAGGATGAGCGCTTGGTGGAGATATTTAATAAATATGGTATGAAAGCAACCTTTAATCTGAATACGGGAATTCAGTCTCCAGAGAGTAATTTTGAGATCGAGGGGATAAAGATCGCCCGCATGGAGCAGGAGGGACTGGCAAAATTATATGAGGGACATGAGATCGCTTTGCACGGCTTGACACATGCATCGCCCTCCGGTATCAAACCGGAAGATTATTCGCAGGAATATTTGCAGGATGCCCGTAACATTGAGAAACTATATGGAAAATACCCGGTTGGCATGGCGTACGCCTATGGTGATGTACCGGATCCGGTCGTTTCGTATTTGAAAGATATTGGTATTCGTTACGGAAGGACGGTAGAGAGTACGCATGGATTTGCTTTGCCGCAGGATCCGATGAGGCTTAATGCAACCTGTCATCATAACGATGATAAGTTGTTTGAGCTGGCAGAACAGTTTCTGGCTGCAAAACCAGATGAACCAATGTTGTTTTATGTGTGGGGACATAGCTATGAGTTTGATGTAAACAACAATTGGGAGCGAATAGAAGAACTCTGCAAAATGCTGGGCGGACGCGATGATATTTTTTATGGTACCAACGCACAATGTTTAGGATATATATAAGGCGGTTTTTGTCTCCTTTCCGGTAATATATATAGCGAAAGCAGTAAGTTTGAAGGGAGGAGAAGATTATGAGATGCGAAAATAATCTAATGGAAACTACATTAAAAAAGAATATGTCCCTATATGAGGAGGATCAGCAGCCGGAGGGAGGCAGATGGAGGAAGATCCTGCGCTATGTATTGATCGCAGTCATACTTGCAATCGTTATTCAGATGTTATATGCGGGCGTGCTCTTTTTACTTGCTTGGAGAGCGGAAGGATCCCTTCAGACAGCATCCAGTTATAAGCAGATTGAAAAAAGTTTTAGGCGTGTGATCAAAGCACAGCAAAAGGTGGTATCACGCTATGAATTTTATGAGGATCCGTTTAAGTCAGATCCTTTGCCAATGGCATATAACTGTTCGCTGGGAAGTTTAATGCAGTCGGCAGCATCCTCTGTCAGTGAAGGGGTATTAGACAGAGAGCCGGGTTCTACGCAGGAAGATTGGCCGGAACTGGTCACACAGGATAGTACGACCAACACAGAAAATGCAGATGAGGCAGAGATGGATCAGATCCTGACGAAGGATGGTTTAATCTATGTGCTTTATTATAACGATGGCTCCTATATAAGGAGCAATGCTACGGATCAAGAGGGTGCGACGGATCAACTGTACATTCTTCGAGAGAAGAATGGTATCTGCGAGGAAGTTGGCAAAGTATCCCTTAAAATTAATGATCCATATCAGAATGCCAGTAGTGAAGATGATCTGTACGGCGATGAAAGTGCTAGCTATGAAGATGGTCTGATGTGGTGTGGAAAGAGCTTGCTATATGTGAAGAATACGAGAGCACAGACCTATGTGATACCGATCGATGTATCGGATCCTCAGAAACCACAGGCTGGCAAGATGCTTCGGCAAAGCGGTCAAAATCTTTGCACACGCGTATCCGGAGAGAAGTTGATCATTGCCTCTGTGATGCAACCATATACCGATGCCGATGGTGTTATCAGCATTGAAGATCCGCAAATTAATGACAAAAAGCTGGCGGTTAAGGATGTATATTGGCAGAGGGATCTGTATCAGCCGGGGTATACGCTTGTCTGCAGTTACCGCATGGCAGATCATACGCAGTTAGAGCCGGTCGGTCATAAGGCGTTAGCAGGAACAGCGATGAAAGTATACATGTCCGGCAAAAATGTATATGTGCTTTGCCGAACCGTTGCGAAGCGGTTTGATGAGACAGAACGCACCGGAATCACCAAGTTTGTTGTGGATTCAGAGGGGACAGTGAAAGCAACAGCGACCCATATTGTCAAAGGAATTGTAGGAGAGGGATTTGCGGTTAAAGAGCAGGGTGGACATTTGTGGCTGTGTATGTCGGTGCATCATTATAAGTCAGAGTGGAAATGGAAAAAGGCAGAGGTACCTTTTAACTGGAAATTACTTGCACATTATACGGGACAGCTCAAAATGCTCTGCGGAGAAGAAGAGAGTTCCCGTAATGTCAGTGTATATGCACTGGATGATTCGCTGCAGGAGATTGGAACAAGTTCTGAAATATGCAAAGGAGAAACGGTGCAGTGTGCACGTTTCCTGAACAAGACATTATATTTGGTGGTAAATGATGACCGTAAAATGATACAGGTATCAATGGCAGCAGAAGCAGATCCACAGGTCCTCGCACAGATCAAATTAGCCGATGAGGTTCATTATCTGCATTTGTTCCCATCGGATCCATCGATGATCTTTTCACTCGGGAAGACAACAACCGGAGAACTGGATATGACGGTTTTTTGGGCAACGGAGGGATCTGACATCAAACAGGTTGCAAGTTATGGTTTGCGGCAGCATGATTCCAGCGCATTAGCAGACCATACAAAAATCTTAGTGCAGAAGACGGAGAAAGGATTTTACTTGGGATTTGCAACGTATAATGCGGAAGGCTTGCAGTATCCGCTATTGCATTATACTGCAGATGAATCTGTAACTCAGGTTCTTCGCTCAACATCCAAAGGTCGTGCAGATTATTGGTGCCGCGGACTATTTATTGATGGCAGCTTTTATGTATTCCGCAATTCCAACCGTGATCTGCAGATGGAAAAATATGAGCATCCACAGATGGAGGCGTATGCCGACAAGGCAAAGGTGTGGTCTAATTATTAACGCAAATTTCTTTATACCATAAAAAAGGAGCTTCTGCACTAAGCAATTAGTGCGTAGCTCCTTTTTGGATATATCGTCTATATAGGGAGTATATTACTGATGGCTGTCCTGATAGTTCAAAGCAGCACCGACAAATCCCTTAAACAATGGATGTGGACGGTTTGGTCTGGACTTAAATTCAGGGTGAGCCTGTGTTGCTACAAACCACGGATGTGATGGAAGCTCACACATTTCTACGATGCGTCCGTCCGGAGACAGACCGGAAAGCTTCATGCCGAATTTCTGTAAATCTTCGCGGTAGTAGTTATTTACTTCGTAACGGTGACGATGTCTTTCGTGGATGGTTTCCTCACCGTACAGCTCATAAGCTTTGGAATCCTTGTCCAGTACACAAGGGTAGGAACCGAGACGTAACGTGCCGCCGATATCTTCAATGCCGTCCTGTTCCGGCATTAAATGGATCACAGGATGTGTTGTCTGAGGATCCAGTTCAATACTATGCGCATCATTGAAACCACAGACGTGTCTTGCAAATTCAACGATGGCAAGCTGCATTCCCAAACAAAGACCTAAGAATGGAATACCGTGTTCTCTTGCATACCGGATCGCTGTGATCTTTCCATCAATGCCGCGGTCACCAAAGCCGCCAGGTACTAATATACCGGATACATCATGAAGGAGTTCATCAGCATTTTCTTCATTTAAGTCTTCAGATGGAATCCATTTGATCGTTACATTGCTTTTGTGCGCAAGTCCGCCATGCTTGAGAGCTTCTACAACACTGATATATGCATCGTGCAGAGAAGTGTATTTGCCGACGAGAGCAACAGTAACATCTTTCTCAAGATTTTTGAGGGTATGAACCATTGTCTGCCACTCTTCCATGTCCGGTGTTTTGCAGTCTAACTTTAAGCATTTGCAGGCAACATCAGCGAGATGCTCCTTTTCCATTGCCAAAGGTGCTTCATATAGAGTCTCTACATCTAAATTCTGCATTACGTGATCGGTCGGAACATTACAAAACAGTGCGATTTTATCTTTGATGCCCGGCTCGAGAGGACGCTCTGTACGGCATACGATGATGTCCGGCTGAATACCCATTCCCTGCAGCTCCTTAACGCTTGCCTGTGTTGGCTTGGTTTTCATTTCACCGGAAGCACCCAGGTATGGGATGAGTGTCACATGGATCAAGATAGCATTTTCACGTCCAACATCATGCTGAAACTGACGGATCGACTCTAAGAAAGGCTGGCTTTCGATATCGCCGACAGTGCCGCCGACTTCAATGATTGCAATCTGTGTATCTTTACAGCCATCGTTACGGTAGAAACGGCTCTTGATCTCATTTGTAATATGTGGGATAACCTGAACAGTTCCGCCGCCAAAGTCACCGCGACGTTCTTTCGAGAGAACGGACCAATATACTTTTCCGGTTGTTACGTTGGATTGTTTGGTCAGATTTTCGTCAATGAAACGTTCGTAGTGGCCAAGATCCAAGTCAGTCTCTGCACCATCATCCGTAACGAACACTTCACCGTGCTGTACCGGATTCATAGTACCGGGATCGATATTGATATAAGGGTCGAATTTCTGCATGGTCACACTATAACCACGCATTTTCAAAAGTCTGCCCAGAGATGCGGCTGTAATTCCTTTGCCGAGACCGGACACAACACCACCAGTGACGAAGACATATTTGACTGCCATTTGTGTATCCTCCTTTGTGTCAGAACATTGTTGTCAATAAATAAACCAATATTTTTCTATTATACTCTATATGATTGGGTTTGTTCAATATATTTTTGCACAAAAAGGAAAGAAAATTCATGGAAAATTTCCAAGAAATACATAGAAATTTCAGACTTTCTTAATATTGTGAAATATTGCTTTTTGGGCAGACTAGACTTATAATAGAAATAGTTTACAGGATATGAGGAGGACAAATTATTTGGACAACAATATATCAAATCAAAATAGAAACCAAAATAACAATAATATGGGAAATAATTTTGGACGCGGACAGAACCGTAAAAGCATGGTGCTTTGTCTGATCGTTGCACTTGGCATTTTTCTTGTGTTTTCCTTGATGAATCGTCAGGTAGAAAAGGCAAGAGATAAAGAGATCAGCTATGACCAGTTTTTGCAGTTGCTGGATGATGGACAGGTTGAATCTGTGACACTCACTTCTGATCAGATCAAGATCGTTCCGAAGAAACAGTCAAATAGTCTGTATCAGATCACCTATCATACCGGTCTGATCAGTATGGATATTACATTGGTACAGCGATTAGAAAAGGCAAATGTAAAGTTCACCAAAAAGTCAGACAGTTCCAATAGTATGGTCTACATGCTGGTATCGACTGTATTGCCATTTTTACTGCTATGGGTCGGACTGATCTTTATGTCCCGTGTTATTTCTAAAAATTCCGGCGGTATTATGGGTGTTGGTAAGAGTACGGCGAAGATGTATGTTCAGAAAGAAACCGGTGTAACATTTCGCGATGTAGCCGGTCAGGAAGAGGCAATGGATTCGTTGAACGAGCTGGTCGACTTCCTGCATAATCCGAAGAAATATACGGAGATTGGTGCTAAACTGCCGAAGGGAGCATTGTTAGTCGGACCTCCGGGAACCGGTAAGACACTGCTTGCAAAGGCGGTGGCCGGCGAAGCAAAAGTTCCGTTTTTCTCTCTTTCCGGATCTGATTTCGTAGAGATGTTCGTCGGTGTAGGTGCATCGCGAGTGCGTGATCTGTTTAAGCAGGCACAGCAGATGGCACCATGTATTATTTTTATTGATGAGATCGATGCCATCGGTAAGAGCCGTGACAGTCAGTATGGAGGCAGCAACGACGAGCGCGAGCAGACGCTAAATCAGCTGTTATCCGAGATGGATGGATTTGACAGTTCGAAAGGCCTTGTCATCTTAGGCGCGACAAACCGACCGGAAGTGCTTGATAAGGCATTACTCAGACCGGGACGTTTTGATCGACGTATTATCGTAGAAAAGCCGGATCTTAAGGGCCGAGTTGATATTTTACGTGTGCATGCCAAGGATGTATTAATGGATGAGTCTGTTGACTTTGAGGAAATTGCTCTTGCGACCAGTGGAGCCGTTGGTGCGGATCTTGCTAATATGATCAATGAGGCTGCTATTATGGCTGTGCGTTCCGGAAGAAGAGCAGTCAATCAGAAAGATCTGTTTGAGGCAGTGGAAGTCGTTATTGCCGGTAAGGAGAAGAAAGACCGCATTTTAGGCAAAGAGGAGAAACGGATCGTTGCATATCACGAGGTAGGGCATGCGCTAGTGACTGCACTGCAGAAAAATGCGGAGCCGGTTCAAAAGATTACGATCGTGCCACGTACGATGGGATCTCTTGGATATGTCATGCAGGTTCCGGAAGAAGAGAAATATCTGATGAGCAAAGCAGAGATACTCACTCGGATCACAACATTATTTGGAGGCAGGGCTGCGGAAGAATTAGTGTTTGATTCTGTAACGACAGGAGCTTCCAATGATATTGAAAAGGCAACCTCTCTTGCCAGAGCAATGGTAACACAGTACGGTATGTCTGATAAATTTGGATTGATCGGTTTGGAGAGTGTGCAGAACAAATATCTGGATGGCAGAACGGTGTTAAATTGTGGTGATGCAACAGAAGCAGAGATAGATCTTGAAGTCATGAAGATATTGAGTGAATGTCACCAAAAGGCTAAAGAATTGTTGGATGGCAATCGTGATGCACTGGATCAGCTCGCCGCATTTTTGATCGAGCATGAGACGATCACCGGTAAAGAATTTATGAAGATCTATCGTAAAGTACAGGGTATTGAGGAACCGGAAGGTGACCGCTTTGACTTACTTGTGCTGGATGTCGATGGTACGCTGCATAATTCTCATCGCGAGATTTCTGATGCAACCAAGAATGCGTTGATCGAAGCGCAGAAGCGCGGCAAGACGATCGCTATCGCATCCGGAAGATCCATTGCAGGAATTCGCCAGACAGCTTCTGCTATCTCTCTGGAAGAGTACGGTGGCTATGTGATTGCATATAATGGTACTACTGTGATCAACTGTAAAACAGGGGAATGCATTTACAATCAGACATTGCCGGCAGATCTGATCGCTCCGGTATACGAGGAGGCTGCTAAATTGCAGGTGGCTATCATGGCTTACCGTGACAGTGCCAAAGAGATTATCGTAGCTGGTGGCGTGACAGACTATGTTGCAGCAGATGCGGATGCATCTTGTGTTACGATCCGCGAGACAGATCAGTTCGTAAAAGAGCTTAGTTTTCCGATCAACAAGATCTTTGTTTCGGGAGAACCGGACAAGATGAAAGAAGTAGAACGCATTTTACAGCGAAAGTTTGGTTCAGTGTTGAATGTATTTCGCTCAGATCCATACTATGTAGAACTTCTGCCAAAATATACAGATAAAGGTGTTGCGGTTGATAAGTTAGTGAAATATATGGATATTACCAAAGAACGTGTTATGTGTGTAGGAGACAGTAACAATGATCTGCCGATGTTACGCTATGCCGGTATGGGAGTCGCAATGGGGAACGCTTCCGATCGGATCAAAGAGCAGGCAGACTATGTTACAGATAGTAACGATGATGATGGTATTGTCAAAGTTATTGAAAAATTTATGACGGAGGCACATCACGAAGAAGGATAATTTATTGGGGATGGAGGAACACGAATGAATGGTTCAGAAAAACATTATTTAGAAAGACTGCTTGATCCTGAGGATCGGGATATGATAGAGAAGGAGGAGCATTTTTCACAGGTGATGATGATGTATTCCTGTGCGATCCGCGAGGTGCAGACCAAGCTGGAAGTGCTTAATGATGATCTTAAATCACGTTATCAGCGCAATCCGATCCACAGCATTAAGTCGCGTATCAAAAAACCGGTAAGTTTAGCTAAGAAATTACGTAAGAAAGGACTTCCCGTATCGGTGGATTCCATCAAAGGGAATATCAATGACGTTGCCGGTGTGCGTGTTATCTGTTCGTTTGTGGATGATATTTACACAATATCAGAGATGCTTACGTCACAGACGGATATCACATTGATCAGCCAAAAGGACTACATTGAGCATCCAAAGCCAAATGGATACCGCAGCTTGCATCTGATCGTAGAGATTCCGGTATTCTTTGCAGATAAGATGCGGCCGATGCGTGTGGAAGTACAGATACGAACGATCGCAATGGATTATTGGGCAAGTTTAGATCATCAGCTTCGATATAAGAAAGATGACATGGATGAGAACTACCGAAAAGAGATCGAAATGCGATTGAAGCGTTGTGCAGATATGATCACAGCAACCGATGCTGAAATGTTAGATATTCGCAAAAATATTTATGGATATCGCATTTAATGTTTTAGAGTTTTAGTGAGAGTAATTAGAAAAGGCACTGTTCCAACGTGGATCACGTTCGAACAGTGCCTTTTTGGTGTAAAAATGGACTGTAACCTTATTCTGCGCTTTGCATCACTTTGCGGAAAGCAGGAATGATCTGGGCAGCAATAACTGCTTTGACAAGATCTAAAGGAATGAATGCGACAAATCCGGATAAGAAAGCAACTTTCCAAGAAAGGCCGGCATTAACCTTCCAAAAGAGCATTCCGATGATATCGATCAATACAACGCCGACAATAGCAGCAACTGTGTATAGGATTCGATTGTATTTTTTGCCGCGGATCAGTGGAAGTACAATGGCGATCACTAAGAAAGAGAATGTGTATCCACCGAAAATATTTGTCAAATATCCAATGCCGGAACCACCGCCAATAAATACCGGAAGGCCGATAGCGCCAAGAGCCATCCACACTAATATCGTGATGAAAGATTGACTGAGTGGGAACAGCAATGCGATGACGATAATAACAAAGTTTAACAATGTAATATGAGGACTACCAGGGATCGGCAATGGGATGCTGATATAAGCAGAAATACATAAAATAGCTGCAAATAATGCCATCATTGTAATGGACTTTGTAGTAAAACCGGTTTTGTTTGTTTTTGTTTCCTGATTCATTTGTTTCCTCCAATGTAAATGTATTATTATGACGGTTTACAACCGCGCAACAAAGAGTAGTATAAAACATTTGAATGTGTATGTCAACTGAAAGAATTAAAAGTTTACCATGGTTTAGTGGGCAGGATTGTACAGTCTTTTTTTTTGTTGGAAAATCTTTCCGTTTTTTTTATGTAATTGAGACTGCATATTAGGTTTAGGCAGCATTATAGAAAAATGTACTATATAAAGCAAAAACTACATAAAAAATTTGTAAGATTTTGAGAATTGAATGAATTATCTGCTTGGTAATATAATGAAACGTGTGTCTGTGTCCGAAATACAATACGAGGTTTCTAAAGATATGGACTCACGATCAGATTCACAGAAAGGATGGGGAATGGAATGAAAAAAACAAAGCAAGTTATGGCATTGTTACTGGCACTTGTTATGGTAGTCAGTATGATGCCGTCCAATGTTCAATTCGTAGCTGCTGCAGCAGCGGAAGATAAGATTGAACTTGGTGAGGAGACATGGTCGGCAGATGGTCAGGCCTATAAGTTTTCTGATGTAACAGTTAGTTTTAAGAGTGATCAGAAGATTTTTTGTATCTCGGTAGACAATGGAGGATACTTCAAACTTCCGAAAAAGATCGATCTTGGTAACATGAGCAGTTCGTCTGATAGGATGAATGGTTTGACCAAAACTGGTGAGTATACGTCTAGCTTGTCCGGCGACGAAGAGCTTAGCTCTATGACTGTGATCGGAAGCGATATTACAGATGAGCAGATCAAAAACTTTTTGACGCAGGTTGTTTTTTATACGGGAACGACTGATCAGACAGTTAAGCAGACGATTTCCGTTGTCGCCAACTCCTGCAGCCTGCCGGATGGTAAATCAACGGCTATGGCAATTGATGGTAAATTACATTTTTATAAATATGTAGAGTTCCCGAGCGGAGACAACACATCGACATGGGCAACAGCCTACAAAGAGGCGAAGAAGTCTGTCTTTGAAGGATTAAAAGGTTATCTTGCAACGATCACCAGTGAGAACGAGGAGAAATATTTGTATAGCTCTCTGGGTGGCAATCTGCAAGCTTGGATCGGTGGAGCCAGAACATTGCTTCCAAGAGATGGTTACGATGGATTTATACTGGATTCGGATGAGATTACCGATGAGGCGTTAAAACCATTGGATGATAGCAATAAGATCGTGCGTAAATGGTCTTGGTTATGCGGTCCGGAGGCAGGAACGACATTTTATGAGACGGGTGAGTCCGGTAATGTATATGGCGGTTCGGTATGTGATGGCCAGTACGCCGACTGGAATAATAATGAGCCGAATAACAGCTATAGTGGTGGCGGTACTTCTGCATATTATCAGGAGTATGCATTAGAATATGGTTTTGAGAAGGCAAACTGGAATGATTATCATCCAAACAATGTTTCACGTTCTATGTGGGGAATCAAAGGTTACATTATTGAGTACAGTCCATATGCTACGAGCGGTGAGAGTGGCAAAGAAGATGCTGACAACAAAATGACAACACCAAGTACGACAGAACTTGTGGTCATTCAAAAGAGTAAACCGAGACTGAATGCAGATAATCTGGTACTTAGTAAAGAACAGGCGAACAAGCTGACAGAAGCGACAGTTAAGAATCTTGCGAATACTAAGGGAAGCTATAATGGTACAACGGCAGATGCGTCCAGCTCGAATATTACAGTGGACAGTGATCAGCTTACAACGGTTAAGTCAGCAGAGGCGGGAACTTCTAATAAGCTGACATTCTCTTATAAATATGATACCGGTGCAGCTGATGTGGTAACGAAGGATACAACGGTTTATGTTACTGATGTTGCTAATACAGGGTTCACAAGTACCAATAATACGACAACGATCGGTGCCAATAATGTTTCCGTTACAACGGATGATCTGGCGGCCTGTGTCGATGAGGACAAAGTTGCAGAACTGATCCGTTCTAAGGCAGTACCGGTTGCAGTAAAAGATGGTAAGGCAGCAGCTTCTGCTGATATTACACAGAAGAGCAGCGAAGTAAACAAGGCGTCGACAGCAGGCACCTATAAAGTAACATATACCTATAACGGCGTGGATACAACGATCAACGTAACGGTTACGGATTCTAATCCCGTAGCAAAAGTGACTGCTGATAATTTTGAGGTGGTAAGAGGAAGCGGAAATCTTACCGAAGCAGATCTTATCACAAAGTCAAATGCGCAGGTGAAGAACGCTTCCGGTATTGTGATCCCGGGTGCAACGATTGATGTAGATGACACTGATCTTGCAACATTGAATGATAAGATCAAAAATGGTCCGGTGGGAGATTATACGGTTAAAGTATCATCGAATGGAAAGACCTGCGATGTTACAGTAACAGTTCGTGACCGCAACGTCACAATTGATGCTAACGATTTTATTATCACGGAAGATGAACTGCTTTATGCGAATAAAGATATAATTAAGAGCAAAGCAAATGTTCGTGGTATTGATGAGGGAACCGCATTTGATTTCAATGATGCGGATGCTATGGACTCTACGGCATATAATGAACTGAAACAGGTTAAGGCCGGCGGCTCCAAGGATCTTACCTTTACCTATACCGATGCAAATGGTAAAACCACAACATCCGATCCGATCACGGCGTTTGTTGTGAAAAATAAAGAAACAAATGCAGCATCAAAAACAACAGTCGGTGCGAATAATGTGACATATACGACAGATCAGTTAAAAGCATTAGGAACAACGGAAGCAATCGCTGCGAAGATCAAGAGTGATTCCGGTGTAATTGCTGTCAAAGATGGCAGTAAAGCAGACGCATCACAGATCACTGTGAAATCCGGATCAGCAACCATTACGAGCGAAACTCCGAAAGGAACTTATTCAGTAACTTATACTTGCAATGGTACTGATGTAGCAATCACAGTAACAGTTGTAGATTCCGGCAAAGTAACAGAAATCACCTCAGATAAGGTTGAACTGGTGGTTGGTGATGCAGCACTCACGGCAGAAGGCCTGCTTACTAAGTCAAATGCTGAAGCAAAAGACGCTGCAGGCAATGTGATACCGGATGCGAAACTTACTGTAGACAGTAAAAAGTTGGACATTATTAATAAACGTCTGATGAATGGTCCGACAGGTAACTATAGCGTGACAGTTACGACAGAAGATGGTTTTACAGCAGACATTAATGTGTCTATTCGTAAGCCGGTTGTTTCAATGACAGCAGAAGATTTCATGCTGACGAAAGAGACAGCTGCAGCACTGACAGGTGAGGCTGCGGCCAAGGATTACGCTAAGATTGGCGTAACCCGTGAGGGAACAACAGTCGCAGATCCTTTTGATAAAATAACAGCAAATCCGGATGATCTTGCAAAGATAGTGGCAGGTAACAGTGGTACTATTGCATTTACATACGAAAACGGTAAATATGAAACCGGTTCTGTGACTGCGAAAGCAACGGTCGTTGATGTAAAATACAGCGAGACAAAGGGAACAGATCAGATTACGATCGGAGCAGATAATGTTACACTGGATTATAAGGATATCAGTTCTTTGACAGAAGATGAGTTAAAAGACCTGATCCGCAAGAATGCAGATCCGGCCGCAACAGATAATGGTGCGCTTGTTGATCCGAGTGACATTACCGGACCGAAGTTGGTCAAAGATGGTGACGGATACAAAGCAACCTTTACCTACAAAGATGTGCCGGTTACAACGGATGTTGTGATAAGCAATGTTCCGGCACAGGGCGAGGTAAATGCATCTGATTGTATCTTCTCGTTAGATGACATTGGAAAACTTACTGCAGCTGATGTGATCTGCGCTGCTTTGTCAAAATACACGGATAAAAATGGGGTTACTGACAATGGAGAGGGTGTTGTACTGACACAGGAGTCATTGGATGCGATAAACAGAATGACAGAGCCGGGAACATTACCGCTCACGTTCACAGACAAGTCAGGAACCATTGTTAAAAAAGTAACAGCAACTGTCGTTCAGAATCGTCGATATGATACATCTACAGGTAATATTACACTCGGAGCAAATGATTTCTGCATTACAGTAGAGCAGGCAAAGACGATCGTACTGAAGCAGGATCAGACCGATGTTGCCGATATGCTAAAGAAATTAGGAAATGCGATTGCAACTGATGATGGAAAATTCATTCCATTCAAAGATGCGGCGATCACTGTGGATGCATCAGCAATTCAGGCGGCGAAGGGCAGCTATGAATTAGTATACACATACAAAGGTAAGGTGAACAAAGTAACCGTCACTGTAAAAGATGATGGTTCGGCTGATACGACCAGCAGTGAAACAACTGTACCGGATGTCAATCTGACTGCTAATGATTTCGCAGTAGCAGCAGGCACGGAATCTATTGATGAAACTGCCTTTAAGAAACTTGCAGAAGTGGTAGTAAAATACAATGATGGATCCAGCGTAGAGAACGTGACGATCGATGCAGAGGATCTTGCAGTGTTGAATGAGAAGATTCGTGCAAAATCGACCGATAGTGTTTTCGTCAAGGTGTATGCAACCGATAAGAAGACAGGTAAGCAATTGTCAGCAATTGTAAAAGTAACATTGCCAAAGAAGGCGGCAACACCGAAGCCAACAAAGAAACCGGGTACAACAGCAAAACCGGGAAGCGGAATTTCTGCGGATGATATTGCAAAGGAACTCGGCGTAGATAGGGCAACGGCTGAAAAGATTAAGGATTATGCTGAGAAGACCGGAACTTCTATGGACACCCTTAGAATTACCGATACTGCTGTAAAGAAACTCAAGGATGATAAAGACATTAAGGGCTCTGACTTTAGCAGATTAAAAGCGAGAGCCAATAAGTCTTCCAAGAACAGCATTACGTTAAAATGGGTTAAGCAGAGTGGCGCTGACGGTTATTTGATCTATAGTAACCAGTGTAACCATGGTGGTAAGAAATACCGCTATAAACTGACTAAGACCATAAAAGGTAAGAATAAGACAACGTGGACACAGAAGAAGCGCAAGAAAGGCAAATATTACAAATACATGGTTGTTGCATACAAATTATTCAACGGTCATAAAGTAACAATTGCCGCTGCACCGACAATTCATTCCGTCACCAAAGGTGGAAAACGTGGTATGGCGAAAGCGGTCAGCATTAAAAAATTGGGCAACAAGAAAAAGAGAACTAAGATTACTTTGAAAGCAAGAAAGACTGCTAAGATCAAAGCGGTAGAGATTCGTGCAGACAAGAAGAAAAAGATTATGAAACATAGAAAACTTGCGTATGAATCCAGTAATGTGAAGGTTGCCAAGGTAACCGGATCCGGCAAGATCAAGGCAGTGAAAAAAGGAAAATGTAAGATATGGGTATATGCACAGAATGGTGTATACAAAGAAATCAAGGTCACTGTAAAATAGCGAATCATAGCATTTATCTGAGATTTATTCATGTAATGTCAGCGTGGGCGGACCAAGGATAAGTGGTTATGGAATAAGCAGGAAACCTATTTGGAATAGATAAATTTCAGATAGGTTTCCTTACTATTAAGGAGGATACAAAAGAGTATGGACGCAAAGTTACAAGATCTTACAGATAAGGTATTGCAAGGTGAAGAGATTAATCGACAAGAGGCAGAGTGGTTGACGCAGATAGATATTGAAGAGTTGGCACAGGGGGCTGACCGTATCCGTCAGGAAAGACAGCAAGACGAATTTGATATGTGCAGTGTGATCAGCATAAAAGGGGGGCGATGTTCCGAGGATTGTAAATTTTGTTCGCAGGCGAGTTGCTCTAAAGCGACAGTGAAGAGTTACCCGCTTCGTGGAACTGAAGAGATCCTGAAGGATGCCAAAAAGCGTAGCGCACAGGGAATCCGACATTATTGTTTGGTGGCATCCGGGCATCATCTTAGCGAACGTGAAGTAGATGCCTTGTGTGAAACAGTTCGTGTGATACGAAAGGACACTGCTCTTCGACCTTGTGTATCCGGTGGATTGATGAATAAAGATCAGTTTATGCGATTAAAGGAAGCGGGAGTAGTACGGATCCATAATAACCTGGAAACTTCACGTACACATTTTGCTAAAGTATGTGGAAGCCATACGTATGATGACAAAATTGCGACGCTGAAAGCAGCAAAAGAGGCTGGATTATCCTTATGCAGTGGGGGCCTTTTTGGGATTGGAGAGTCTATGGCGGATCGATTGGATCTTGCCTTTACACTGCGCGAGATTGCACCGGACACCGTTCCAATCAATCTGTTAGACCCGGTAGAGGGCACACCGATGGGACATAATAAGGTATTAACGGAAGAAGAAGTTCGACGCATTATTGGTGTTTTTAAGTATATTTTACCAAATCAGATGATACGTCTGGCGGCGGGGAGAGATTACCTGGAGGATACAGGTCTTCGGTGTTTTCGATCCGGTTGCAATGCGGCGATCACGGGAGATTTGCTGACGGTCATGGGAACGTCCGTAGAAGGTGATCTGGATGCAGTGAGAGCCTTGGGGTACCGGTTGTAAGATGAATAAAAAAAGCATTTTCCTATACCTAAAAACAGAGCAAAACCAGCGTTTTGCTCTGTAAGAATTCAATACCAAAAAAAGAGAAGTCATATATGACTTCTCTTTTAATCTAATGCGGAAGAAGGGACTTGAACCCTCACGTCGTTGCCAACACTAGATCCTTAGTCTAGCCTGTCTGCCAATTCCAGCACTTCCGCATAACGAACAAAAACTATTATAGTGTTTTAATTTGCGTTTGTCAACACTTTTTTTCAAAAAAACAAATAAATATTTTCAAAATCCAAAAATTCAAACTTCCCACGCCTCAATATCTCACACGATCGCATATTGCTTATTATGTCACAAAACTAATAGCTATTTTGCAGCCAACAAGGTAAATTATCCTGCCATCAAAAATACTAAAGCAATTGCTGCAGAACGCAGAGTTTTCAAGTGATTTCTTATTTTGTTAAGTCTCTGATGAATACATGCCTGAAGGATTGTCTGA
>OGLE01000035.1_pt1 | contig 101949 bp, 90 predicted proteins | sample 1572671 | NCBI WGS metagenome assembly OGLE01 (sample SAMEA2581923, study PRJEB24529) | metagenome | biome: Human gut stool | place: China | collected 2011 | reverse complement strand
TTAAACAGAAATAACTGTTTAATTTTCAATTAGATAGAGATTGTATGATGTTTCGCAAGATGGAATGTGAGGTTCTTTTTAATCCCGCACACATCGGCAATCTCTTTCAGGTAGGCATTCAGCTTTTGGTTGCTGATTATAGGTAATATCTTTCCGTCCGGCAGCTTGCCTTTGTATTTCTTCAATATCATTTTGGGAATATCCAACAGGGGAACATTCACGTCCGTGTTGGTCTTTTGCCGCTTCGTCATTATCCACAGATTACCGTCAAATGACTTTCGGATATTCTCTTGCCGCAGGTTGGCGACATCACTGTAAGCCAGACCGCAGAAACAGGAAAAGATGAACAAGTCCCTGACGTGTTCCAAACGCTCGGAAGCCATTTTCTTTTTGAGGATGATTTTTATCTCGTCTTCCGTCAAATAGCCCCTGTCCACTTTTTCCAGCCGGATTTTATAGCTGGCGAACGGGTCTTTGTCCAGTATGCCATTGTTTCGGGCTATGATGATGATGCGCTTGAAAAACTGCATGAACTTGGCGGTGGTGTTGTAACCGCACTTGCAGGCTGTACGCAAATATAACTCGAAATCGGTAATGAACATCGGGGTTATTTCCCGAATGGAAATATCAGAAAGGTTATATTTACTCTGTATAAACTCCGCAAGGTGACGGCGTGTAACCTCATACTTGCGGTAGGTCGCTATCGTCTTGGATATGCCAACAAGCTGTTTCACGTCCTCATTGTGCTTTTGGAACAAGGTAAGGATGGTTTCGTGGTTCTCGCTGTGTCCCAAAAACTCGTTTTTAACTTTCTCGGCAGTAACGTAATTATCACGCCGCTGCATTTCGTGGTAGATGGTGTTCAGCGATGCGTTTATATCGCTTAACATACGGTTGATACGTCCGGCTTCCGCCGTGCGTCCGATAGCCTTGCCAGCCTTACCGTCCCACATTTCAGGCAGCACGTCCAATTTAGTATTAAAACGGCTTGCCACACCGTCCACTGTGATACGGGCGAAAAGGGGGTACGCACCGCCCGCTTTCTGCTTGTCTTTCTTTGCGTAAAAGCAAATGTTGAATGTCGATTTCATATACTCACTTTTTAGTTACAAAAATACTGTAAATGCTTAAAAATGAGTTTTATGCAGGCTCGCCAAACACCGACAGAAGTTCGCCAATTTCCGACTATCTGTACCCCCTTTTTGATTTTGTTTGTCGGGGGTACGAGTTAGGTTAGAAACCTTGTCTTTTAGGGGCGAAAAAATGTACTTTAAGGCAGACACAAGGGGATAAAAAAAGTCCCACAAATCATTGAATTTGTGGGACTTGTCTGTTCGTTGTCCGGTTTTGTCCGTAACGTTCAGCGGAGAGGGAGGGATTCGAACCCCCGGTACCTCGCAGTACAACGGTTTTCAAGACCGCCGCAATCGACCACTCTGCCACCTCTCCAAAACTCCTTTTAGAGTTGCTTTGTTTCTCAAAAGCGATGCAAAGGTACGCATTATTTTTGAATATGCAAATTATTCGCCGCTTTTTTTGATATTTTTTTTCATTGTCGTACCTTTGTATCCCGATAAAATCATTAAATAAACAGAAGATAAACAATGATATATCCGCAAAATTTCGAACAGAAAATAGGATTTGATCAAATAAGAAATCTGCTAAAAAACAAATGCCTGAGCCCTTTAGGACAAGAACAGGTAGACTGCATGTCGTTCTCCGACGACTTCGATTCAATCAATCTGGCATTGGAACAGGTGACTGAATTCATGCGAATCATACAGGAAAACGACGATTTCCCCAGTCAGTATTTTTTCGATGTACGCCCCTCCCTGAAAAGAATCCGGGTGGAAGGTCTCTATATGGATGAGTCTGAACTATTCGACCTGCGGCGTTCACTGGAAACCATCCGGGATATCATCCGTTACCTGCAGCAGTCGGATGCCGAAGACAGCGAGGACGAAGCGTTCTCCTCTCCTTACCCGGCACTTTATGAGCTGACCAAGGACATTTTGACTTTTCCCTTGCTCATTTCCCAGATCAATAATATTCTGGATAAATTCGGAAAGATTAAAGACAACGCCTCTGCCGAACTGCTGCGCATCCGCAGGGAACTGGCCAGTACGACAGGAAGCATTTCACGTTGCCTGAACAGCATACTCCGCACGGCACAGTCGGAAGGTTATGTCGACAAGGATGTGACCCCCACCATGCGCGACGGGCGTCTGGTCATTCCTGTAGCCCCCGGCATGAAGCGCAAGATCCGGGGAATCGTACACGACGAGTCGGCGACCGGTAAAACCGTCTTCATCGAGCCGGCAGAAGTGGTGGAAGCCAACAACCGCATCCGTGAGCTCGAAGGGGAAGAACGGAGAGAGATTATCCGTATCCTGACCGAATTTTCGGGTCAGATACGCCCGCAGGTACCTGCCATTCTCCAGTCCTACGAATTCCTGGCAAAGATAGACTTCATCCGGTCGAAGGCATTGTTCAGCATCGATATCCGGGCCGGCAAGCCTTCGTTTGAGAACCGCCAGATTGTCGACTGGACGGAGGCCGTACATCCACTGTTGCAGATGTCGTTGTCGAAACACGGAAAGAAAGTTGTTCCGCTCGACATTGAACTGACTCCCAAAGACCGCATCCTGCTGATTTCGGGTCCGAACGCGGGAGGAAAGTCCGTATGTCTGAAGACAGTAGGACTGCTGCAATATATGTTGCAGTGCGGCATGCCGGTTCCGATGAACGAACGGAGCCATGCCGGTATCTTCAGCCGCCTGTTCATCGACATCGGCGACGAGCAGAGCATCGAAGACGATTTAAGTACCTACTCATCGCACCTCACCAACATGAAGAACATGATGAAAGGATGCAACGGACAGAGCCTCATCCTCATCGATGAATTTGGAGGAGGTACCGAACCTCAGATTGGCGGAGCGATAGCCGAAGCGGTGCTCAAGCGTTTCAACCAGGGAAAGACCTTCGGTGTCATCACCACCCACTATCAGAACCTGAAGCACTTTGCCGAAGACCACGAAGGAGTAATCAACGGTGCCATGCTCTACGACAGACACGAGATGAAGGCGCTGTTCCAGCTTCAAATCGGAAATCCGGGAAGCTCCTTTGCCGTAGAGATTGCCCGGAAAATCGGATTGCCCGAAGAGGTGATTGCCGATGCTTCCGAAATCGTAGGCAGCGAATACATCCAGAGCGACAAATACCTGCAGGATATCGTCCGTGACAAGCGTTACTGGGAGACCAAGCGTCAGAACATCCGGAAACGGGAAAAGCAGATGGAAGATACCATTGCACGCTACGAAAAGGAACTGGAGGAACTCGACCGTAGCCGGAAGGAGATTTTACGGAAGGCCAAAGAAGATGCGGAACACCTGCTGCAGGAGTCGAATGCCAAAATCGAAAATACCATCCGTACCATTAAGGAGGCGCAGGCCGAAAAGGAACGTACCCGAATGGCAAGACAGGAACTGACCGATTTCCGCCAGCAGGTAGAAGAGATGAACAAGGCTTCACTGGAGGAGAAGATAGCCCGCAAGATGGAAAAACTCCGGGAAAAGCAGGAACGCAAGAAAGAGAAGAAGGAGAAACAGAAGAATGAACCGGCTGCCGTGGCCCCGGCTCCGAAAGTGGTACCGATTCAGAAAGGAGACTACGTACGGATAAAAGGACAGAGCAGCGTCGGCCAGGTAATAGAAATCACCAACAAGACGGCTGTGGTGATGTTCGGCCTGATGAAAACCAACGTCAAGACGGACCGGCTGGAGCGCTCAGAGGCACCGAAGCCCAGCAATACCCTGAACAAGACGACCTTCATCAGTTCGGATACGATGGATCATATGTATGAAAAGAAACTCAACTTCAAGCAGGACCTGGATGTGAGAGGCATGAGAGGCGATGAAGCCATCCAGGCGGTGACTTACTTCATCGACGATGCCATCCTGGTGGGAATGAACCGGGTACGCATCCTGCACGGTACGGGTACCGGAGTCCTGAGAACACTGATCCGTCAATACCTGGGTACGGTACCGGGGGTGGCACACTTCAAGGACGAACATGTACAGTTCGGTGGGGCCGGAATCACGGTGGTCGACCTGAAATAAGCGGCTGGCAGCAGAAGATAAACGAGAAAAGGAGGCATCCGGAGACAGGAAGATGCTTCCAGCGGATATAGAGCACTCAAGGATAAAAAGGAGACAAGTAAAATCCCCGGCAATCCTTGGCGGAATAAAACATTATCCTTATCTTCATCTGATTTTTAACGAAAGAACAAACGAAATATTTTTAAGCATTAAGCATATGAAATCCCTCAAAGAACTATATCGAATCGGAACCGGTCCGTCGAGCAGTCACACCATGGGCCCCAGAAAAGCGGCAGAGCAGTTTCTGGCCCGCCACCCGGAGGCTGCGTCCTTCCAGGTGACCTTATACGGAAGTCTGGCGGCTACCGGAAAGGGCCATATGACCGATGTGGCCATTCTTGACACCATACAGCCCCATGCCCCTGTGGAGATTTTGTGGAAGCCGCATATCTTCTATCCTTTCCACCCGAACGGAATGACCTTCAAGTCGTTTGATGCCAACAAGCAGCAGACGGACGAATGGACGGTATTCAGTGTCGGAGGAGGTGCCCTGGCCGAAGAAGGTCATGACCGGAAGGCCTCTGAAGAAGTCTACTCGATGAACACGATGAGCCAGATTCTTTACTGGTGTGAACATACCGGACGCAGTTACTGGGAATATGTGGAGCAATGCGAAGGAAAGGAAATCTGGGACTTCCTGGCAGAGGTATGGGAAACCATGAAAGCTGCCATTCACCGGGGACTGGATGCGGAAGGAGTGCTTCCGGGACCGTTGAACCTGAGACGCAAGGCCTCGACGTATTACATCCGCTCGAAAGGGTATAAGGATTCACTCCGCTCGCGGGGACTGGTTTTCGCCTATGCGCTTGCGGTAAGTGAGGAAAATGCGGCAGGAGGAAAAATCGTCACCGCACCGACCTGTGGTGCCTGTGGGGTAGTACCTGCGGTGTTGTATCACCTGCAGCAGAGCCGTGATTTCAGTGACGCCCGTATCCTGCGGGCACTGGCTACAGCCGGACTGGTGGGAAACATCGTAAAGCACAATGCTTCCATCTCCGGAGCGGAAGCCGGATGCCAGGCAGAAGTAGGTGTAGCCTGCTCCATGGCCTCTGCGGCAGCCAGTCAGCTGTTCGGGGGAAGTCCGGCGCAGATTGAATATGCAGCGGAAATGGGACTGGAACACCACTTGGGAATGACGTGCGACCCGGTTTGCGGACTGGTACAGATTCCGTGCATCGAGCGTAATGCCTATGCGGCCGCCCGTGCACTGGATGCGAATATCTATTCTGCCTTTACCGACGGACATCACCGGGTGTCTTTCGACAAGGTGGTGGAAGTCATGAAGCAGACCGGACACGACCTGCCTTCACTCTACAAGGAAACCAGCGAAGGGGGACTGGCAAAAAATTACCAGCAAATGGATTAAGGCATTGAAACGGTGCCGTCACATCACACATATTAAGTACAGATACATTCATGAAAAGATATTCGACCTACCTTTTTGATTTCGACTATACCCTTGCCGATTCTTCGAAAGGAATCGTCACCTGTTTCCGGCACGTGCTGGAACGGCATAACCACTCAGGCATTGACGACAACTCCATCAAAAGAACCATCGGAAAAACGCTGGAGGAATCCTTCTCCATTCTGACAGGAATCACTTCGCCCGAGGTACTGGAGGCTTACCGGAAAGAATATGTAAAGGAAGCGGATACGCACATGACCGTCAACACACATCTCTTTCCGGAGACCCTGGAGGTACTGATGCGGCTGAAAGAAGAGGGAAGCCGCATCGGAATCATTTCCACCAAGTACCGCTACCGGATACTGGAACTGCTCGACCGGAAACTGCCGGAGGGATTTCTGGATATCGTGGTAGGAGGAGAGGATGTCAAGCAGCACAAGCCCTCCCCCGAAGGTCTGCTTTTTGCCATTGACCGGCTGAAGCAAGACAAGCAGGAAGTGATATACATCGGCGACAGCACTGTCGATGCACAGACTGCCCAGGCCGCAGGAGTAGATTTCGCAGGCATCCTTCACGGGATGACCACCCGGGAAGAACTCGCTGCCTATCCGCACGTAGTCATCGGGAAAGACCTGACGGTATTGCTCTGATTTATAAAAAAATCAGCCGGAAACAGAAAGTCAGCAAGATTTATAAGTTTTTAAACATTTTCGGGTGTAAAATATTGGTTATATAAATAAAAACCCGTAAATTTGCAGCCGATTTTAGTCCGTGAAGGTAGAAAAGTAACTGGATGGGAACAGTTCACCTTGCGGAGGAAACCCGTTTAATATATATTTAAAATGTACGTAATTGTAGAAATTAACGGTCAGCAGTTCAAGGCTGAAGAAGGCAAGAAACTGTTTGTTCACCACATTCAGAATGCCGAAAACGGTGCAACTGTTGAATTTGACAAAGTTTTGTTGGTAGACAACAATGGTACTGTTACTGTAGGTGCTCCAGTTGTAGAAGGCGCAAAAGTAGTATGCGAAGTAGCTTCTTCTATGGTTAAAGGAGACAAAGTTCTGGTATTCCACAAGAAGAGAAGAAAAGGTTACAGAAAACTGAACGGTCACCGTCAGCAGTTTACTGAATTGACTATCAAACAAGTTATTGCTTAATCATTAAAAACGTAGAAAGAAAATGGCACATAAGAAAGGTGTAGGTAGTTCTAAGAACGGCCGTGAGTCAGCTAGCAAGAGATTAGGCGTAAAGATCTTCGGTGGTACAGCTTGTAAAGCTGGTAACATTATTGTTCGTCAGAGAGGAACAGTTCATAACCCAGGTGAAAACGTAGGTATGGGTAGCGATCATACTCTTTACGCTTTGGTAGATGGTACTGTATGTTTCAAGAAAGGTCGCGAAGACAAGAGCTTCGTATCTGTAATTCCTGCTGAAGCATAATCTATCTAAAAAGAAATACAAAAGGAAGTCCTCCAATCGGAGAACTTCCTTTTTTTATTGTCCGTTTCTCCCGTACAGGAAGATACTGACGCCTTGAGAGACCGCCTGAATAAAACTTATCCGGGAACTGTCAATGAGACCGGTTATCCTCCCCCAATCGTATCTTCCATCACTTTTCCTCACGGTACACGTTGCCTGAAAGGCATTCGCTCCCTACAGACCAATCAGCAATCTCCCCTTCCCTGCTACGTTTCTTTTTCCGTGAATAAACCGTATATAATACACCGCGTCCTTGTCTTATCGTGCAAACACCCTCTTCCCAAACAGTCTTGCCAGCGTGGTTTTATTCATCCACGCTACTGATTAATCAATCAGCGACGAAAAGCAATCAATCCGCACAGGCGATTATTATACCTTTCAGCTTGCCTACTTGTTTGCTTCTGTATCCGTCCGGTTATCGAACGCCGCTGCAGATAAAATGTGTCACCTATACAGGTATTCCCTTTTATTGCCAGCTCCTCCCCCACAAGCTGATTCCTGCCCCAGTAAGACCAATGAAAGCCCCACTCAAGGCCCATCAGGAATAAAACCCACAAGCACCGGTGCCATATACACAAAAAAAAAATCCGCTCCAGCACCACCCGTAAGGTCAGGCACTGAAGCGGACTCCCAATCTATTTCTATTCTAAAAACCGATGCTGTTCCGAAAAATTATTCTGCAGATTCTTCAGCAGCAGGTTCCACAAATTCAGTTTCACCGTTTGCAATCAGCAGGTTATACCACTGAATCAATTTCTTGATATCGCTGGTGTGTACACGGTCACGGTCGTACTCAGGAAGCACTTCTGCCATGAAAGCATGCAGTTCCTCAGCCGATGCCTTCTTGTAATCCAATGCAGCCACTGCCCCATTTTCTTTCTGTTTTACGGCCTCTAATACATTAGCCAAAGGTACCTCATCGTCGTCTGTGTACATTGCAATGTCACCCAGTGAAATCACTTTATCGCTGGCATAGATAGGCATGCGCTTCTTGTCAGGCGATACCGATTCAACGATCAACATATTTTTAGCCTGAGAAATCAATTTATATAATCCCGGCTTTCCTGAAATTGCCAAAATAGTCTTCAACATATTCTATTATTTATATTAATGATATAATAAACAAAAATACAACTCCTCCCTGACATACACAAACATTAGTCTTCATTTCTCACGTTCAATGCAGACAATATCCGCACCAGTTGAGCATGTATGTCTGAGGTTTCCGCATTCTCCACCGAGAAATCAGACAGCCGGTTACGCTCTTCATCGGAAATCTGGGCCGTAATTCTTTCCAGCACCTGCTCCCGGCCGACCCTGTCACGCTCCATGACACGAGTGATTCTCAATTCGAGAGGAGCCGATACGGTCAGGGTCTTATCCACCTCCCGGTCGAACCCCGATTCGAAAAGAATGGCCGACTCCACTCCTACCAGCTGACCTCCTGCCTGTTCCTGACGGAAAGCCCAGTTCCGGAAATCTTCCTTTACCCGGGGATGTACAATCGCGTTGACCTTTTGCGCATTTTCCGGACTCGAGAATATATAAGCAGCCAGCAAGGGCTTGTTCAGGCCTGCAGCCGTATAGACCTCCTCTCCCAGCAACGCAATCAGGTCGGCACGGATGCCTTCATGCTCCAGCATCAGCCGCTTGGCTTCCCTGTCGGTGTCATAGACCTGCACCGAAAAGCCCTCTTTCAGGCAGCGGGACACGAAAGACTTTCCGCTGCCTATTCCTCCGGTAATTCCCAGTTTAATCATTTTCACTCTGCTGTTCTATCAAATAATCCACTTCCGAAGGAGCTATCCTTACGTGATCCACGAATCCGGGCATCCTTGTCAGCTTCAGAGGAAGCTTATCGCCCTTGTTGTGCATAATGTCATGGTAGGACACACTGATCTGGAAATCGCGGGCAGAAACATCCTTGAAGCGCTTCAGACCCACCTGAAACGACACCTGCACCTTTGAAGGGAAGGTACGCAGTACCTTTCCGGCAGGGAAATCGGTTCCGGTCACAGGTACCTCTACCGTCTTTTCCGAATACATGTCTACGAAGATGGACAGGTCGACTACCGGAGGAACGAATTTCGCTCCCTTGACCGGCACAAAACTGACTTTCTGGGAAAGGGTATCCGTCACGTCATCGAGATCAAGTTCGGCAATATAGGCATGATCCAATGTCTTCAACACCTCTTCGGGGGCGTATACCATCACCGAATCCGGAGAAAACCGGAAATGAGAGATATAATACTGACGGCCCGGCTGTATCTTTCCATTCATACGGACCGGAATTTTCTTTCCCTTGGCACGGGTATAGATGAATTCCAGGGTATCCGGACGGATGGACAGGAGGCGGGTGGAAACATTCAACTGACTGGAAATTCTTTTCTGAAGTTCATTGGTAGGGATAATCACCCGGGGGCCTTTCTCCTGATAATCCTGAAAGTCAAAAGTCACAGGAAAAAATGTTCTTCCCAACATATAGTTCAGCAATACAGTTCCCCGGTCCTCTACCTGTACCTGTATATCTTCCGGAAACTCGGCCGTAAGCACGATGTCCTTCGGAACGTTCTTCAATCGAATGGGAATACGAAAATCAGTCTGAAAAACCTCATCCAAGGTCTGCAAGGCCCAAAAGCCGAAAGAGACCAGGGTAAAAAATAAAAAAATCAGATATTCTCTGCATCTCTGACTCAGCATAAAATATCTGATTTTCAACAACACTAGCCTCGCATAAGGCTTAATGTTCTTAAAATCGAACATAGTATTATTATTTTTTATTTGTTTGCCTGAGCTTGTGCGTCAGCATAAATCGAATTACGGTCAACCTTGATTTTAACTCCAGATGCAATCTCTACGATAACGGCATTGTCTTCCAGTTCTTTGATCTTTCCATAAATACCGCCTGCAGTTATAACCGACTGACCCACTTCAAGATTTTTACGGAAATTTGCGATTTCCTTCTGCTTTTTATTCTGCGGACGTATCATAAAGAAATACATGATCGCAAAAATAACCAGCATCATAATAAGAAAAGAGAAATCTCCTCCTCCCTGTGCCTGCAAAAATACAGTTAGTAAATTCATATCCTTAATTCATTATTATTGTTAGACGAAACAAATATATCAATTTTTCGTCAATTTGCTTTCCTTTTTCAATTGATTAACAATTCCATCCAATGTACCGTTGATGAAGGCTCCGCTCTTCGGAGTGCTGTACAACTTGGCAATTTCCACGTATTCATTCAATGAGACGCTGACAGGAATGTTCGGGAAACTCAGGATTTCGGCCAGTGCAATCTGCATGATGATCACATCCATCACAGCCACACGGTTCAGATCCCAGTTCTTGGAATTCTCACTGATGAGGTGACGGTAATAATCGGCATTCAAGATGGTACGACGGAACAGGCGGCGTGCAAAGTCCTGATCTTCCTCGTCCTTGAATTCCGGCAACAGCGGCTGCTTTTCGGCATTCTTCGGATCGAAACGCTTGATGGTCTTCAGCACAAAGGTATCCACGATTTCCTTATCGTCGTTCCAGTACAGACTCTGGTCTTCCAGTACGGCATCCAGTGCCTCGTTATTGAAAATGATTTTCTTATAAATCTTTCTCCAGAACTCACGGTCTTCTTCATAAGAAGCCTCTTCGCTTGCCATATATTCCTTATAGATATCGCTATCAGTAATCTGTTCCCAAAGTCTCTTGATGAAATCTCCTTCGTTTTCCCAGGTTTTCTTCTGAGAAGAGGCAAACTGATTAAGCTGCTGATTGATTTCCAGCTGAGCGATAAAACGGTTGTCTACGAATTTGGTATTGGGGTTCAGATCTTCCGGCGTCGGAGCCAGTTTGTGCTTTGCGGCATCCAGACGTTTACCAGCATAACGGGTAACTTCTACCATGAGGAGCAACAGATAGTTATACAAATCGTATGCTTTAGATAAGCTGAAGAACAACTCCTTTTCTGCAGTATCCAAATTTTTACCACCGTTCTGATAATAGGCATAGATTATCTGAACTATCTTAAGACGAATAAGAACTCTGTTAATCATAACTATTTTATAAGTCAATATAATTTTTTGCAAAAATAGATATTTTTCCACATACAATACAAGCCATTTCCGTTTTTTTTGTCTAAAAAATGAGCTTATCAATATTTTTTGACCTGGGAACTTTGTACATTTCAAAAAAATAAGCAATTTTGGGCAGTAAATCAAAACACAGGATTCTTAATATTTGCATTATGGAAGATTTAAAGGTGAAAAATACAAAGAATGAGAAGGACAAGGAAATCGTTTTTTCCAAGGCAATTAAAGCAGGTAAGCGAATCTATTATTTAGATGTAAAGAAAAACAGAAAGGATGAAATGTTTCTGGCCATTACAGAAAGCAAGAAAATCATCAACGGGGAAGGGGAAGATCCACAAATCAATTTCGAAAAGCACAAAATATTTTTATATAAAGAAGACTTCCACAAATTTATCAACGGTCTGACTCAGGCTATACAGTTCATTGAGGAAAACCAGCACATGCCGGCAAAGGAAGAAGGCAAAAACGAAAATGAAGATGCACAGGAAGAAGGCAGTGACGCCTCTCTGCATCCCGATAAATTCAAAATAGACATTGATTTTTAAGATTTAAGAGATAAAGCAAAGGGGATTTTCTTTGAACTTTCAAAAAAAAGCACTATCTTTGCCCCGCTTTTTCAAGTTCATCGTGTGATATACCACATCGTGTGATGGCGAATTAAGCAATACTTAATTTAGAGTAACACAAAAAATTTAAGAAAAATGAAATCAATCGAAATCAAAGGTTCTTTGAGAACTGAAACTGGAAAGAAAGCTACTCACAGCTTGCGTAAAAACAACGGTGTTCCTTGCGTATTGTACGGAATGCAGAAAGACGAAAACGGCAACCAGGTTGCAACTCACTTCACTGTAACTGTTGACGGTCTGCGTAAATTGGTATACACTCCGCATATCTATGTGGTAGACTTGAACATTGATGGCAAAATCGTAAACGCAATCATGAAGGACATCCAGTTCCACCCTGTAACTGACGCTATCCTGCACGTTGACTTCCTGCAGATTAACGAAGAAAATCCGATCGTAATGGAAGTTCCTGTACAGTTGGAAGGTCTGGCTGAAGGTGTTAAGGCCGGTGGTAAATTGGCTCTTCAGACCCGCAAACTGAAAGTGAAAGCTTTGTACAACTTGATTCCTGAACGTCTGGTAGTTGACGTTACTAGCCTGGGACTGGGTAAGACTATCAAAGTTGGTGAATTGAAATACGAAGGCTTGCAGTTGCTGAACGCAAAAGAAGCTGTAGTATGTGCTGTTAAATTGACTCGTGCAGCTCGTGGTGCTCAGGCAGCAGCTAACAAGTAATCATTTTAAACAGTAAGAAAATCCCTTTCAATGAAATACTTGATTGTAGGGTTGGGTAATATCGGTGAAGAGTACCGGAACACCCGACACAATATAGGATTTATGGTATTGGACGCCTTTGCAAAGGCGTCCAATGTTATTTTCAGAAACGGCAGATACGGAGATACGGCTACGCTTTCGCTCAAGGGACGCCAGCTGATCCTGCTGAAGCCTTCCACTTACATGAACCTGAGTGGAAATGCGGTACGCTACTGGATGCAGCAGGAGAATGTGCCTTTGGAAAATGTCCTGATCATCGTCGATGACCTGGCACTTCCGTTCGGCAGTCTGAGACTCAAGGGAAAGGGCAGCGATGCCGGACACAACGGACTGAAGCATATTGCCGCCACACTGGGTACGCAGAATTATGCACGCCTGCGCTTCGGTATCGGCAATGATTTTCCCAAGGGAGGACAGATTGACTATGTATTAGGTCATTTCGGCAAGGAAGATATGGAACTGATGCCGGAACGCCTGGACACGGCAGCCGAAATCATCAAGAGTTTCTGTCTGGCTGGACTTAACATCACCATGAACCAGTACAATAACAAATAAATGTATTCTTTATATGGCCGAAGCAAGAATTGACAAGTGGCTGTGGGCCGTACGGGTTTTCAAGACGCGTACCATCGCGGCTGAAGCATGCAAAAAAGGAAGGGTATCCATCAACGGCAGTCAGGTAAAACCGGCAAGAATGGTAAAGCCCGGTGATGTGATACAAGTCAAAAAATCTCCTATCACTTATTCCTTCAAGGTTCTTCAGGCCATCGAAAAAAGAGTCGGAGCCAAAATCGTTTCCGAGTTTATGGAAAATGTCACGACTCCCGATCAGTATGAATTGCTCGAAATGAGTAAAATCAGCGGATTTGTGGGAAGGGCCAAGGGTACCGGACGACCGACAAAGAAGGACCGGCGCGACCTGGACGACTTTTTTACTCCGGAGTGTCTGGACGACCTGGAATTTGATTTTGACCTGGATGAGGAAGACGAGGAAGAAGAAGATAAATGATGGAAGGACATCGGGCCTCTGAACGCATAAAAAATCGGGTATGAAACTCATTGGTTTCATACCCGATTTTTTCATCAGTAAGGTGAAATATAAGGATATGTCATCACTGATTCTGTCCGGATGCACCGATATAATAAAATCTTTATAAGATATTTACTCCACAGGCATTTACCTCACGCGGCACAAGACCGGCTGCCGGTACCGGAAGGCACGTCCGGTTTATTTTTCCTCCGCTACCCGGTTCTTTTCCGCCTCTACCTCGGCCAGAAACAGCTTGTTCAGGTTTCTCTCCTCTCCTACTACCCACACAATGTCTCCGGCTCCCAATACCATATTCACCTCCGGAGTACGCAACAGGTTATCACCGGAGAATTCAACTCCGACTATCAGGCAATGGAAATGGGCACGGATGCCGCTGTTTCCGATGGTCTTTCCGGCCAGGTCGGAATGACGGCCGATAACAAACTGTTTAAGCTGCATCTCGTATTTTTCGAAATCGTCGTCACGGCACGCATCTGCCACCTTTTCTGCAGCCGCCGCAAAATGAGAGAGCTGCTCGTCGGTTCCGATTACCTGAATCGTATCGTTCGGGAAGATGCACGAATTTCCATCGGGAATATTCACCCGGTGGGTACCGCGGATGATGGAAGCCACGTGCACGCCAAACTTGTTTCCCAGGTTCAGTTCCCTCAGCGTCTTCCCTGCCCAGGAAGAATCTGCAGAAATGACATAATCACTCAGGTGCAGGTCGCGGTCGAGGAGTTTTCCTGCATATTCCGGCCGCTTTTCTCCCAAGAAGACCTGGTGCATCTCCTTGGAACGGAGGTTCTGTACGAAGGTTCTTTCGAGCACAATAGACTGTTTTTTCAGGAAGCGGGAAAAGATGATCAGTGCCACCACCACAATGGCGATTCCCGTAACCAGCGCAGCCGAAGCCTGAAACAGTTCCTCGATGATGAAGACCAGGAAACTGATGGCTATCACGATACGCAGCAAGATCAGTGAGATCAGCGGAGCGTGGTTAAAGCGGTTGTCAGACCACAGGGCCTTGAACTCCCGCGAGCGGTTCTTCTTCATGATCAGTGCACGCAAGAAAGGAGATACGGCTCCCACCGTAACAACGGCCCCTGCAATTCTTCCCGGAAGGTCTCCCAACAGGTCCGTCAGCAAAGGCACGACCACATGCAGACAGAACAGGGTCATGGCGATGGACAGCACCGTATATACCAGCGTAATCCGCACAATGGCAGACAACAGTTTTTTCCAGTTGCTCGAATGGTCCATGCCCTGCGTTCCCGATGAATAACGGTCGAGCAAGCACATCCAGCGTTCGGGCACGTGTCTGTTCACAAACTGATAGGCAGGTTGCGACAGACGGATCATATAAGGAGTCAGAAAGGTTGTAATCACGGATACCGCCACCACAATCGGATAAAGGAAGGAACTGGTGACATTCAGGCTGACTCCGAGCGAAGCGATGATGAAGGCAAATTCACCGATCTGCGTCAGACTGAATCCGCACTGCATGGCGGTCTTCAGCGGTTGTCCGGAAAGCAGGACACCGGCCGTACCGAAAATGGTCTGTCCCAGCAGCACGGCAAGTACAATGGCCAAAATAGGGAACTTATATTCCACAATCATGGCGGGGTCGACCATCATTCCCACTGATACGAAGAAGATGGCCCCGAACAGGTCCTTGACCGGAGCAACGAGTTTGTCGATGTGTTCCGACTCTACCGTCTCGGCCAATATGGACCCCATGATAAAGGCTCCAAATGCCGGTGAGAAACCGACCTTGGCGGCCAGTACCACCATACCGAAACAAAGACCCAGAGACATGATGAGCAGGGTCTCGTTGTTCATCAGCTTGCGCATGCGCTTCAGGAAAAGCGGAATCAGGTAAATACCTACCACAAACCAGAGCACTAGGAAAAAGACGAGCTTGCTCAAGCTGTATATCATCTCTCCTCCCTCGAAATTCTGGCTCACAGCCATTGTAGAAAGCATTACCATCAATACGATGGCCAGGATATCTTCCAGGATCAGGATACTCAGCACCAGACCGGCAAAACGCTGCTGCCGCAACCCCATATCATCAAAAGCCTTGTAAATAATGGTGGTAGAAGACATGGCCAGCATTCCTCCAAGGTAAATACAGTCCATCTGTTTCCATCCGAACATCCATCCTACCGAGACTCCGATGCAGATCATGCACAGAATAATGGTGCAGGCAGAGATTACGGCTGAACCTCCTACCCTCATCAGTTTCTTGAAACTGAATTCAAGTCCCAAGGCAAACAGAAGGAAGATTACACCGATTTCCGACCAGGTCTGGATATTGGCCGAATCCGTTACCGAAGGAGTAAATTCAAAATGAGGACTGGCCATGAAACCGGCCACGATATATCCCAGGACTAAAGGCTGCTTTAATTTCTTAAAGATAAGTGTCATGATACCGGCACACATCAAAATCAACGCCAAATCACTGATAAGAGGAGCTAAATGTGACATTTCTTTAATTTTTACTTACGATGCAAAGGTAAAAAAATATTATGTATCCGCCGGCCTCTTAATGTTTTTTATATTTCCCTAAGCGGAGGGGGAAGATTCATTGAACATCGGATTTATTTCGCTAACTTTGCATGAATTTAATCTAGCAACTGACACTATATGATTGTTTGTATAGCCGAAAAGCCCAGTGTAGCTCGCGACATAGCCGAAGTACTCGGGGCACATAACCGGAAGGAAGGATATATTGAGGGTAACGGATATCAGGTGACGTGGACATTCGGCCACCTCTGTACGCTGAAGGAGCCTCACGAATACAGTCCTTCCTGGAAATCCTGGAGCCTGGGCAGCCTGCCTATGATTCCGCCACGCTTTGGTATCAAGCTGATCAATGATCCCGGAATAGAGAAGCAGTTCCGCATCATCGAGGGACTGATGCAGCATGCCGACCAGATTGTCAACTGCGGGGATGCCGGGCAGGAAGGAGAACTGATTCAGCGGTGGGTCATGCAGAAGGCGGGAGCCCGTTGTCCGGTAAAGCGACTCTGGATTTCGTCACTGACGGAAGAAGCCATCCGGGAAGGATTTGCCAAGTTGAAGGACCAGTCGGATTTCCAGCCTCTTTATGAGGCCGGACTGAGCCGTGCCATCGGCGACTGGCTGCTGGGAATGAATGCGACCCGGCTCTATACGCTGAAATATGGACAGAACAAACAGGTATTGTCAATCGGACGGGTGCAAACACCTACACTGGCACTGATTGTCAAGCGGCAACTGGAGATTGATCATTTCAAGCCGGAGCCTTACTGGGAATTGAAAACGGTATACCGTGATACGACCTTCAACTCGACCAAGGGAAAGTTTGCATCGAAGGAAGAGGGAGAGCGTTTTCTCGAGACCGTACGGCAGGCGGATTTCACCGTTACGGATATCAGTTCCAAGAAGGGAACGGAGGCTCCTCCACGATTGTTCGACCTGACTTCCCTGCAGGTAGAGTGCAACAAGAAGTTCGGTTATTCGGCCGACATGACCCTGCAGCTCATCCAGTCACTGTACGAGAAGAAGGTGACGACTTACCCGCGTGTGGATACGACTTTCCTGAGTGATGACATTTATCCGAAATGTCCCAATATCTTAAACGGGCTGAAAGACTATGCAGGATATACTCAGGTACTTGCCGGCAAGAAACTGCTTAAATCGAAAAAGGTATTCGACAATTCGAAAGTAACCGACCACCATGCCATCATTCCGACGGGAATACAGCCACAGGGACTGACAGACATGGAAAAGCGGGTATTCGACCTGGTGGCCCGACGGTTCATCGCCGTATTCTATCCGGACTGTAAATTTTCGACGACTACCGTATTGGGAGAAGTCAGCCAGGTAGAGTTCAAGGCTACCGGCAAGCAGATTCTGGATCCGGGATGGCGGATTATTTTTGCGAAGGAAGTCCAGGAAGAGAATAAGGAAGGAGATGAAGAAAAGGTACTGCCGCTGTTCCAACAGGGAGAAAGCGGTCCTCACACTCCCGACCTCAACGAGAAATGGACCCAGCCCCCCAAGCTCTATACGGAAGCGACCTTGCTGAGGGCAATGGAAACAGCCGGAAAACTGGTGGACAACGATGAACTCCGTGATGCCCTCAAGGAAAACGGAATCGGACGCCCCTCCACCCGGGCTGCCATCATCGAAACCCTGTTCAAGCGTCATTATATCCGCAAAGAGCGGAAAAACCTGATTCCGACACCTACGGGCATGGAGCTGATACAGCTGATTCATGAGGAGCTGCTGAAGTCGGCGGAACTGACCGGTATCTGGGAAAAGAAATTGAGGGAAATTGAAAAGAAGTCTTATGACGCGGCCACTTTCCTGAACGAACTGAAACAGATGGTGACAGACATCGTCAACAGTGTATTAAGGGACAATACCAACCGCCGGATTACCGTCGTGCAGGAAGAAGAAACTATAAGTAAGAAAAAAGAGGAAAAGACAGTCGCAAAAAGAGTACGAAAAAAGAAAGCAGAGGAAGAAAAGGCACCGGCAGACAAAAAGGACGAAAAGAAGGCCGATGATTTAGTCGGTACCCCATGTCCCATCTGCGGAAAGGGAGTAATCCTGAAAGGCAAGACTGCCTACGGGTGTTCGGAATGGAAGAACGGATGTACGTTCCGCAAACCGTTTTAAGCGGATTTCCCGCACTGTCAGGCCAAACGGATTTCCACTGCCAACTGACTCCACTCATAACTACCCTCCGGATAAATCTGTCCTGACAGAAATATCCGGATACTTCCAATCAGAGGCTACCTATAAAAAAAAGGAGCCGGCAATCAGAACTTGTCTGTGCCGGCTCCTTTTTTATGCTTGGATAAGCCTTATGGACAATCAGAATCCCAGGCTTCTGCTTCCGTTCTGAATATCTTCAGGAACGCCTTCGCAACGGGTATAAACCAACTTATCGGCTGCGTTGTCCTTAGCTACCAGTGTCAAGGTAGTACCGTCCATGCCGGTTACCACGTATTCCTGCCATTCACCCTGGTCATAATCGTATTCTCCGGTAAGGATGATACCGTAGTCCTCATCTTCCAGGATGCTGAAGGTACCCGAGGTCTTGTGTGAATACATGCTTCCCCATTTCTCATACATGACAAAAGTACGTTCCTTACGTTCGAAAGTAATGTACACATACATTCCTTCTTCAGGTGCCTGTCCGTTCCATTCAGTCAATGTCCATGTTCCCTCCAGTGTTCCCGGAGTTACCACCATCACGTTTTTTTCTGTATATTCATCCTTGCTACAAGCCGAAACTGCTGTCAGCAGGGTCATACACAATATCAGTTTAAATAAATATTTCATTAGACTTTGTTTTTAAGTACGTTATTTTTTATCAGATTGTTCATTCACTCCATATTGTAAAGAGACTTCCAGCATTCTTTCTGTCGGGGAAACGGAAAGTCCTTCCAGCAAAACCTTCAGACTCTTTTTCACGTCTTTGCCCGGCGGAAGTTTCGTACCGTCTATCGCCACTACCAACTGTCCTTCTTCCGAAGGCTGCAGGACAGCCGGAAGGGTGTATACAGACAAATACTCCGGAAGGATGACCTTTGCTGCACTTACCTGCAACGGTTGATCTCCTGCATTCACACAGGCAATCCGCTCCACCCGTTTCTGCCCTTTCCTGACCACTCCGAAGTTGACCTGCTTGCGGCGGAGTTTCAGGTGTCCCATGGCATAACGGTAGTTTTTCCAGAGGGCTGCCGAAGGGGTGACCTTACCGGTCAGTGCCAGAGAGGCTACCGGATACTTGTCCGAACGGTCGGTATAGACCAGTACCTGAGCAAACAATTTTCCCGGACGCCCGAAAGGATTATAGGTCAGACGGATCTGTGCCTGCTCTCCCGGCAAGAGTACCGGACGGTCGATTTCGGCCTGGGTACATCCGCAGGAAGTGGTCATTCGTGTCACCACCACCCGCGTATTCCCCGCATTCTTACAGGAGAAGACATACACAGAAGGTTTGTCGTCCTCGGATATCGTCCCCACCTCTATTTCCTTTTTGTCGAAAGTCAACAGGGTGTCGGCCCCCGCCAGCAGGTCAGGTGAAGTAAGTTTCTCCAACTCCTCATCCGACCATATTTTCTGTGCCTGCAAGCCAGGCACAGAAAACAAGAGGCAAGCCCATATCCAATATTTGAGTGTCATCCGATACATCAAACTTCTCCGAAATTACATCCAACCATTTCCAGAACTGTTGCGAACGGTAATCACAAAAGTCTGGCTTACTGTTTCCTGACCGGCTGTAGTTACCGTTACTGTAGCCTTGGTCGATCCTGTAGCAAGTCCTTTAACTGTCAGCGCAGTGTTGGAAGCACTTACTTCAGCCACTCCCGGATTAGCCACTTCACAAGTAACGTTGGTCAGGCTGCCGAATACACGTACCAGGTCTACCTGCTGAGAAGCTCCTTCTTTCAGATATACATTAGGCACTTTCATCGGCTGACTGCCGTAGTTGCCGCCTTCCACATTTTCCAGTACTTTACCTGCATCAATCAGACCACCCAGTTTGTCTCTGTAAGCCGACAAATCCAGGAGGTTGTGCGGAGCAGCTTCACCAAATGAAGCCCAACCGTACCAGTATGATTTGTAATCATCATACTTGAATGTAAACGGTTTTACAGATTCCAGCAACAGACGACGGTAATCTTCTGCACGGAAGTGCTTTCTCAACTTAGCCGCATAAGAAAGTCCCAGCGCAGCTACACCCGAAACGTGCGGACAAGCCATAGAAGTACCTTCCATATAACCGTATCCGCCCTTGGTAGCGTCACCACCCATTTCCAGGGCACTCATAGGCATGGTAGAAAGTACCAGCGCACGTTCACGCTTTGTTCCTTCTCCGTCACCCCCCGGAGCTGTAATCATGTTCTGGCTTCCGGTCGGAGTACCGTAGTTTGAGTAAGGAGCCGGAGTACCGTCCGGGCCGATAGAAGCTACCGAAATGAAATCTTTGTAAGCTCCCGGATAACCGGCCATCGGTGCATATTCGTTTCCTGCCGCAAAGACGATGATACCTCCTTCAATGACTCCGTTCGGGTCACCTGCATTGTGCAGGAAGTATTCCATCACTTCTTTTTCCATTACGGCTACAGAAGCCCATTCATCATCCGTTTTCGGACCCGGAGTGTAGAAAAGCGGGTTAGCCAGTCCGGAGTTGTAACCCCAGCTGCACTGCAGGATGACTGCTCCGTTATCTGCCGCATATTTTACTGCCTTAGCTTCGGCCAGCATCGTAGCTCCCGCATTTCCGGCAAAAATCTGACACGACATAATCTTTACACCATCCTTGTTTCCTGTACCACCTGCGATACCGCACACACCCTCGCCGTTGTTGTTTACGGCAGCAATGGTTCCGGCCACATGGGTTCCGTGACCTGTATCGTTCGGGTCACCCCAGGTAATCAGTCCAGAGTCAGTTACGAAGTTGTAACCATAACGGTCACCACAATATCCGTTGCCGTCTGCATCCTGTGCTCCACCGACAGTCTCTGCCGAGTTGGTCCACATATTATCTCTCAAGTCCTGATGCGTATACATCACACCTTCGTCCAGCACAGCTACGATGATAGAAGGATCACCTGCACATTTCTGCCAGGCAACTCCACAGTTGACATCGTTTCCGGCATAAGAACCTTCTTCAAATTCAGGAATAGTCTTACCTTCTTCGAGGTCCTCCGACTGATTCAGTACCGTTCCGTCGTTGATGTAATGCCACTGCTTTCCCAATTCCGGGTCATTGAATGCAGCCCCATTCTTCAGCGCACGCGCAGCCTTCAGTGTATTTTCGCTCAGACCCTTTGCACGCTGCTGCGGGTCGTATGCACGTTTGATCTCGCGGTTGAACTCTACAGTAGCCACCTCAGAGAGACGAGCCATGTCGCTGGCCACTTTCACCGGATCGGCATTTTCATCGAAACGGACCAGGTACCACAAGTGCAGACCGCTTTTACGAGTACGGGCTTCATTTTTTCCGTCAACCGGGAACACACGTTCGAAAGTATATGCTCCGGCAATATCCAGCACCTCATCCACAGAAGCGATAGAAGAACGGGACATCTTGCCCCCGCGGCTCAAAGCCCCTGCCTTATCCAAGGCTTCTTCCACTTCGGGTTTAAACTTGACGAACAATTCACCTTTTACAGCATCGTCCGGCAAATTGACAATCGTTGCGGTACCCCCTCCATTGCCTGATCCCGATGTAATATCGGAATCAGAACATGAATACAGGAATGCTGCAGAAAACAAAGCTGCGAATAAATATCTTTTTTTCATTCTTTATCTAAAAGTCTTTATTGTATAATACCCTTTTTATTTTGTCTCTCCGTTATAATTCGGATCCATTTTCGGATATACAGAATAATAACTGTTTTTACTTACAAAATCATCGTATCCCAATTCTTCTGTAAAGTTAGAATAGTCTCTCATGCTTCTCGGCTCACCACCTGTAAATCCAACGGTTTCACCCAAAGAGTTCTTACCCTTGATTTCCTGCTGGAACAACCGTGAATAAGGATTCCAGAATTCCAGATAAGGATGATACAACAACCAGTTAGGAAGTTTACCTGTCAGGAAGTTAAGATTCATATACAATGCCTTCATGTTCGGCCAAACCTTAGTGATCTTATGATCTACCATGAAGCGCTGACCATCCTTGATAGTATCTGAAACCGATTCGAAATCTGAATCCTGGTAAGCGGCAAAATTATATGGTGGCTGCTGCAGGTCTTCATCGGTCGGCAATTCTCCTTCCAGCAAATTTACAGATAATGTCAGATATTCCAACTTTTCCCACTTCAAGAAATCGATGAAGGCATCACGGTCGTTCTTCGAGTTGTATGCCATACCGTTATTTCCGAAACCAGTTTCCCAACGGAAGCCCAGGTCGTCCAGACTCAAGTCGTTTACCACTGATTTGATACGCATATTCGAGATTGACAGGTATTTCAGTGCCGGGAGCTTGGTGGCATTAACCTGTCTCAGCCAACTGTTGTCGGTAAAGTTAGAACTGTTCAGTTCCAGAGCCTCCAGCGTTTCACTTTCAAAGTCTGAAGGCAACTTAGTAACACCGAATGCACTGATGTTCAAGTACTTCAGATAACTCTTAGCCTTACCGTCCTTGCCGGTATTCAACGGATGTCCTTTCAGCAGTGTACAGATATCCGATCCCAGTTCAATCTTCTTGATTTCACGGTTCGCGTTACTATAGAATGTCAATGATTCAGCAAAACGCAACTGAGTTACCTGGTAAGGAATAGATTCTTTTGTATCGAACAGCCTGAATGATGCACTACGGATACGTCCCACCATTTCTGCCGGAATCTTCTTGCCATCGATCTTATCGGTAGCCTTCCACAGTGTCACAGTCTTCCAGTTACGCATGTTTTCAGTAGCATCCCAGCCGAACATACCGTTCATGCCCTGATAAATTGCCAATACCGCCAGAGAGTCACCGGCACGGTCATCGGTCAGGATAGGAGCATGTTCCTGAGTAACCTTCAGCACCACAGTTTCCGCTTCACTGTCTTCAGGCACAAAGCGGATTTCTGCCGTACGGTCTTCTTCCTTCGTATTGATTTTCCAGTTGAAACGCAACTTTCCAGTACGAGGACGTTCTCCATAGTCCAGGTCGATTTCCTGGTTCGAAGGGAACTCAATCCATGATTTTGCCTCTTCCGGAATCTGCACGCTGAAGTTCACGTTTGCAGTCACGGTTACATTGAAGAAACGATCTTCATAAGGAGCTGTACTTTCAATACCCAGCTCATTCTTGTCAAGTGAAATTTCCTCCTTGTATCCGAACTGTTTTACTTTAACCGTCTTTACTCCGATTCCCTTTGCCAGGAACTGAATCTGAGTCTCACGGATAGAAGCCAGGATAGAAGAGTCAGCCTTCACCTCTACCGTTGCCGATCCGATTCCGTTTCCCGGAGCCAGCTGCAACCAGGTAGCTTCAGTGCTTGCCTGCCATTCAGCATCAGTAGATACATTGATCAGCGCAGTCTCACCGTTAGGGTCTGCAATCGTAATTTCTTCCTTATCCAAGGAAAAGCCCGAAATCGTCGGCTCGTCTTCTTTACACGAAAACATCAAGCCAGCCAGCACCGACAATCCGATTATGTACTTTGATATATTTTTCATTTCTTGTCTATTTAAATTAACCATTAATCAAACAAGACATCACATCCGCGGATATCCTGTGTCTGATCGTAAATCAGCATAAACATACCAGCCTGAATATAAGGACACAACTCTGCCATATTGATCACGATGTTCGGGTTATCACTGATATCCAGATTATAGATCAGATAAGACAACTGTTCTTCCTGTCCCACATTCACGTCACCTATATCATTACTTCCCAGATACAGTGCACGGAGTCCTTTATGCTTTCCTACTCCCAGCGGCCATTCTGTCAGGGTACGGTTACCATCGGCATCACGCTGTCCACGGATAGCAAACACAGTCAGACGGTCAACGTTGAAAGGCTCGAAAGGAAATTCCGAGAAACAGTTGAAACTTACGTCCACTCCATACAGATAAGGAACATTGATTGCATTGAAATCTGTCGGGAAATCAGACAAGCGGTTGTAAGTCAAGTCCAATGAAGCCAGCATATAGCTCTTTTCTCCGACGATGTCACCTTCTTCGAACGAACTAATCAGGTTACCGCTCAAGTTCAGAGACTCAATTACCGATCCGCCCTGGAACAATCCCTTCGGGAACTTCGTCAGCTTATTTCTTGCCAGTGACAGTGTAGAAACATTGGCACCGTAATTTGCCGGAACCTCTGTAATCTCATTGCCAGAGAAGTCTACTGAAACCATCACGTATACCGATTTCGGATTAAAGAATCCTGTCGGCAGGTTCTTGATCTTATTGTTTGAGAAAGTAATTGACTCTACATCTTCAATTCCACAGAAATTATCAGGAATTGCTTCAATCTGGTTGTAGTCGAAAGTAGCCTGTACCAGGTTGATACCCTCAAAGCGAGGCAATGTACCTGTCAGTTTATTGTAAGCACAGTCAATCTTTCCGAGTTTCTTCAGATTCTTCACATTTTCAGGCAAACGGGTTGCATTGTTGAAGCCCATATAAAGTACCTGAAGAGTAGCCTGAGATTTTCCACCACACAGTTTTTCCAGTCCCGCATTGATTTCTTCCGAGCTCCACTGCTTGTTCATCGCAATGTTCAGCTGAATCAGTTCAGGCATTTCAGCCAGCACATCAGGGAATTCCTTCATCAGCGGATTATTGTAAAGCTCCATATCCGTACATTTCTTCAGATTACCGATTGTAGCCGGCAGTTCTGCCACCTTAGAGTTGGCAATGTACAGGATTTCCAGATTTTCCAGATTACCGATAGCCTCATCGATACCGGTAATACCGTTAGTCAGCTCACCCCAGTTGATATCACGTGAAGCAGGCTTGTTCTGCTTTTTCACTTCAATACCTCTTTCCTTGAATCCCCACAACAGCGGTTCAGAGAAATCAGCTCTGATATCGTGTGACGCATAGTTGTCCATATAGTCATTACGGAGAATCTTCAGATTTTCCGCAGTCGGATTCATCATAGCCTGTGCAAATTTCTTGCGAGACTCAACCGATGAACCATTAGGTACATTCGGGTGCTGTTTGTCGTTATGAGTACCCAGATACAAAGTCTGCAGTGCAGTCAACTGTCCCAGTGCAGCAGGAATCTTTCCTTTCGGACTGAACTCACCGATAGACAATGAGATGACACGTCCTTCCGCATTCAGGTTTACTCCCGGCTGTTCGCCCCACATATCGATATCCTTATCGAAGTTCCAGTTTACTCCCTTCGGATAATTTTCACCAACATAGTACCAGTCAGTCTCACCGCCGGTAGCCAGCCAGATTTCCTTCAAGGCAATATAGTCCTTGATGTAATCAGCCGATTCCTGCAAAGTCAACGGGATTTCCACCGGCTGTGCTTCCGGATTCTGGTTGTCGTATACAGTAAACTCAGTACCTTCTTTCAGTACACCCACTTCCAAAGTGGTTTTATTCTTATCCGATGTCCAGACCTCAGTTACCGTATAACGTCCGGCTTCCAGAGTAATCAGCGAATCAAGTACAGCATACGAAGTTTCAGAATTGTCTTCATGGAAACCATCTTCTACTTCCACATCCACGTTTTCAATGTGTGTCACTTTCTTTGTATCCATGTTTTTCACATCGAAAGTCACACGTGCCACCGAACTGAACGGATAGTATTTTGTTTCAAGATCGGCGCGTGAACCGGTTCTGCTGACAGCACTCAGGTCCTTCACCAGATGGAAACGAACCTGTCCGCGCGGAACCACATTTACCAGAAGATCCTGAATGCACAGACCACCACGTTCTACCATGAAAGAAGTAGGTGCAGCCGGTTCTCCAGCGTAGATTTCCTTTTCTACCTTATCGTACAGATAAAAACCGATCAGCTGATAAGCTCCTGCTACCAGTTCCAATTTTTCAGAACGCATTCCATATTCTGCATTTTCAGCGTTATAAGCGCTTACCGGCAATGTATACGAAGAGGTAACTCCATTGCTGGTCAATACCACCTTCACCTTTTTGGCGTCATACAGATACTCCAGTTCCGAATCGCTTGCACGCGAAGCACTCTCACCATAAGAAGCTTCTTTATACAATTTAAACTGAACATATCCATTTCCTCCCCCTTGCAGCTCGTCGTCATCGTCCGAACATCCTGTTGCAAGCACAACAGTCAGTCCCAGCAAGACAGGAACAAACAGAAGTTTTTGTAATAATGATGTTAGTTTCATATGTTAATCTTATCTTTTATCAAAACAATTATTCAACAATAATAATCAGGGCCTTGCACGGCATAGGATAACCGGCTGAGAAGTCAGAGAAAGAAATAAACATGGTCTTGTTTACCGTACCGTCTACTGAGAAGCTTCCACCCATGGTCATGCCAGGATTCCACTGTTCGGTGAAGTCTTCACCTTCCATTGACATGATCATCATACCATTCATTCCATTTACTTCCGGATTCCACTGTTCAACCGTCAGCTTCGGATTTACCTGCAAGAAATCACCAGCCTGTACTTTCACATGGAATATCTGGTCAACCGGTACCTGCGTAGCTTCAGAAATCATTTCACCATATCCGGTACCACCGTCTCCCTGCAAGCATTCCAGAGATTCATAACCGCTCCGCAACACCTCAAATCCGGTAGCAGCTACCTGATTACCCTGCTGGGTAAAGTTCCATACAATATACTGTTCATATTCGGTCTTGATGGCCGTCATGTCTTCAATCAGTGCATTATCCACACTGTTCTGCAGTTCTGTCTCATATACATAACGAGGGAATGCCAGAATATATCCGCTCCGTTCACCACCAGTGTTTTCCGAGAATGCCGGAATCGAAAGAAGTCCCTTGCCATTGTCTTCTACAGTGAAGAAATCACCTCCGTTCCACTGGTCAGGCTCCTTCAGTCCATTACCCTTACCGTCATCAAACAAACGGACCAGCTGATAGTCGTAATCCTTAGTAGCGATTTCCACTTGCAGCGGGAAGCTTTCCTTAGCCGTATCATCATCTCCAGTCAGAGATCCGGCCCAATAAATGTCACCTTCCTTGGCCACATTCCAGTTCCAGACATTTCTCAATGAAGTCTCAAAATCTTTGTCGCCCATACCTGCGTAGTTGACAGGGAACGCATAAGTCGCTCCGGTTTCCAGCTGCTTCAACGTCAGAATTCCGCTCTGTGCAGAAACCTTTGCTTCCTTAGTCACCTTCAGTACGATGTCCGACGGACGACCTGCAAATCCTTTCAGCGGCAGATCATCAACCGACAGCCATTCCGGCAAACCTTCGGCAGACAATTCCCAGTCGAAGTTCGCATTCAGGGAGATTGTAGTCTGACTTCCCGACTGTCCACCCACATAGGTAATTTCCACCGGATGTTCGTTATCGTAACCTTCAATCACCAGTCCCTTTGCATTACGGGTAATCTTCGCAATCACCTGCGACTGTCCGCCCATGTTCAGGGCAACCTCAGCCGTAGCTTCTTCAAATCCCCATACGTCGTCGGTTATTACCACCTGAACGTTCTGTTCACCTGCACCTCCGACCAACATCGGCAGGCTCTCTTCTCCCGATACGAATTTACACCAGAGTCTGGAAGAAGTCAGTGTCCAGTCTGCATTTGCAGTAAAAGCCAGTTCAGCGGTTTCTCCTGCTGCCGACAGCACAATTTCCTCTACCTTATCCGGGAATACAGGAGCAACAGCTTCGTTTTCGTCATCAGAGCATGCCGGCAGAAAAGCCAGGCCACAAGCCAACAGACAAGCTCCGGTAAACCATTTCATATTTTTCATTGTACTAATCACTCTTATTTGTTATTCAATCCCAAATCACGTTCCAGTTTCTCATATTCGGCCTTGCTGATCCATTCCACTACGTTCAGGAATGTACCTACCTGACCCACTCCTTCTACATAGAGTGTCATGTACTGCAAGAAGTAATGCTGACACACATTATAATATGACATTACTCCCTGAGGCTGCATGGCGCGCAACTTATCGTCTCCCCATACATTTCCCTGGAAAGCTTCTCCAGTAGAACCGACTACCTGAGGATCCCATTTCAGATTAGGACTCAAAGGATCGGAAGCGTCGAAAGTAACCTTCATATCGTAACCCTTGTACAGGAAATCAGGCAACACAATCGTGTTCGGCTCATCTTTCGGGTCTGTACTCAGTTCCGGTCTCAGCAGAATCACTGAAGTACCCTGCATGTATTCATCAAAGAACGTAGAAGTCAGTTTGGCATAATTGTTGCCTTCGCCCACAAACAAGTTCATATCCAGCGGACAAGCCTTGCGGAACACCACCTTGGTCTCAGCTCCGTATGCATCCCAGATATTCTTTTTGTCTGTCACCAGACGCAGCATCACACCCAGTGAGTCGGTATCTTCCATATTGTTGAATCCACCACGGATTTTCACTGCCGTAGCCAGCTCTCCGGCCTTGATGGTAATGGTATTTGAAGCCAGGCTGAAATGTTTGCCTTCAATCGCATTCGTTCCCTTGTCTACCACCTCAACACCGTAAGTACGGTCGTATCCCTGAGCTGTAGTTGCCGCAACGGGGATATCATAATAAGTTTCCCCATCCTGAATCGTGCAAACCTGGAATGTATCGGCAAACATTACATAGTCCGGTCCGCTATAAGTGGAATGTGTCTCACTGCAAGCAGAGAACATTGCAGCTGCCACTGTCACGCCCAATCCAAATAAATATTTTTTCATGTTATTTCACCCTTTCATTAATACTTGTTACTTTCATTCGGCAGAATCTGAGAACCCGGAGCTTCCAGTTCATGCAACGGAATCGGCCATACGAACATCTTATCATCTTTCTCTACCTTCAGGCTGCTTCCCACAGTCAGAGACTGAGATTGCGGTTTACGTTCAAAACCTCTGTGCCAGCGTTTCAGGTCCTGCAGACGGAAACCTTCCATATACAGTTCACGGACACGTTCGTCGCTGATGGCATCCAGCCATTTGTCCTTGTTGACTACGATATTACCCGAAGAACTCATACGTGCACTGCGCAACTTGGTCAGGTCTTTTCCAGCCTCACCGAATTTGTTGAGGTTACAGTATGCTTCGGCACGGATCAGGTACTGTTCCGACAGACGGAATACCTTCGGCATAGAAACGTGCAGGATACCATAGAGTTCAGTAAACTGCTGGTTACCGAAGTACTTGATCAGCAACGGCCAGCTCAACTGATGACTGTATCCGGTAGCCATATCCTGGAAGAAAACTTCATAACGCAAGTCGTATGCGTCATACAGTCCCAGTACCCACGATGCCGGTACATAATCCGGACGGACAGTAGAATAGTCGTAATTAAAGAATACCTTACCCAGAGCACCCCCGTAAGAAGTAGCTGTAAACGCAATTTTCCAGATTGTTTCAGTTGACTGGTCATTGGTCCACATATATTTATAATAGCTTACTCCCTGTGAAATCTGCTCGTTGCAGCTAGACAACTGATAGTATCCGCTGTCGATTACTTTAGTAGAATACTTCACAGCCTCGTCCCACTTCTTCATATACAGGGCCACGCGCGCACGCAAGGCATATACAGTATATTCATTAAAATAAGGAGAATCGAACAAAGTAGTACTTGACGGTTCCTCATCCTCGTCGAGTGCCAGACCTTCGGCAGCCAGATCCAGTTCATCCAGTACAAACTGGTAAGAATCCTTCAAGGAAGCACGCACCATCGGTTCGTCACCACGGTAGTGACGTGAGATAACCACACCCAGTTCGTTGGCAGCTTCCTCATCACTTTCGTACGGCTTGCAGAACAACTTGATCAGTTCCGCATATGCCAGGGCACGTGCGAAATGCGCTTCACCTGCACACTGGTCCAGTTTATCCAGGTCATCCTCTTCCGTAACCTTTGCACGAACCTTCTCAAGGTTGTCAAACAAGAAGTTACATCTTCCGATTACTTCATAAAGAGCCGCATACACACTTTCGATATCCTTGTCATTCGAAAGGATGTCATTCCAGCGCCAGATAGAACCGTACACACCGGTATTTCCATTCACTCCGTACACCAGGTCGGTCTGGATATCCGGCAGCAAAGTCAGGTTACCGGAGTACAAAGCCGAACTTTTAAAAGCATCATAAATACCAATCACCGCCTGGTCTACATCGTTCACTGTCTGAATAGCCTGATCCGAAGGAATTGCATTTTCCGGATACTTGTCCAGGCACGAAGAAACCGACAATGCAACGGCAGCCAGTACAATATATGTTTTGATTTTCTTTATCATTTTCTTATATTTACTAATTATTAAAATGAAACTTCCATACCCATAGTAAACTGTCTTGAAGCCGGGTAGCGTCCCAAGTAGATATTACCCGAATATTCAGGGTCGAAGCCGGTAAATCCGGTTACAGTCAACAGGTTTTGTCCCTGCAGGTACACACGTACAGAAGAAAGGCACTTGCTCTTGCGCAGCAGTGACTGCGGGAATACATAAGCCAATGTCAGGTTCTTCAGACGCAGGAAAGAAGTATTTTCCAGGAAACGGTCGTCGAGCTGAGCGATTTCTCCGTAACGAGGAATGTCGGTGATGTCACCCGGTTTCTTCCATCCGTCGTACAACAGACGTTTTGACTGGTTGTAAGCCGAGAATCCACCGTTGTTTTCTTCAAAGTAACGGTCGTTGTTCATTACCCAGCGGTCGGCCATCCAGCTGAACTGTGCAGACAGCGAGATACCCTTCCAGCTCAGTGCAGTACCGAAACCACCGGCCCAAGGAGCGATGAATGTCTTACCGGTCATCACCTTGTCTTCTTCACGGAACTCAGTAGTGATTTCACCGTCTTTCGTATACCACAGCTGTTCACCGTTGGCAGGATTTACACCCGCATAGCGGTTCAGGTAATATTCGTTCACCGGATGTCCTACCTGATAGCGCAAGCCGGTAGTAGAGTTGGTATATTCAGTCACACCGTTATACAGTTCCTTCAGTTCGTTGAAGTTGTAAGAAACGTTTGCATTCAAGTTCCATACAAAGTCATCTGTACGGATCACATCTCCGTTCAGGTTCACTTCAATACCGCGGTTCACCATGGCACCGATGTTTTCCCAACGTTCACCTTCACCCGAAATAGCATACGATTCAGGCACCAGCATCAACATATTGGTAGTGCTCTTGTTATAGAGTTCGATTTCTACATTCGCACGGTTGAAGAATCCGAAGCGGAAAGCCAGGTTGGTTGCCCAGGTAGACTCCCAGCTGAAGTTATCCAGACTACTCTGTGCCGGATAAATACCAGCCTGGTCATTGTAGTTAGGACCTCCGGCTACCAGTCCCAGACGGGCATAGTCAGAAATTTCCGAGTTACCCGATGTACCGGTACTTGCAGAAATCTGCGCGTTGGTCAGCCAGTCGAACTGCTGCATGAATTTCTCCTGCTTCAGGTTCCACATCAGACCTACCGACCAGAAGCTACCCCAGCGGTTGTTCTTACCGAAACGGGAAGACGCATCCGCACGCAGTGAGAAGTCGGCATAATACAGTCCTTTATAATTATATTCCGCACGTCCGAAGAACGACAGGAAACCATAAGAAGTAAATGTTTCCGGCCAGCTGGTTGCACGGATACCAGAGGTCACGTTAGTCAGCAAGTCATTGGTCTGTCCGGTAGTTGTTACCTGAAAACCTTCGTAACGGTAATCGATGGCTTCCTGTCCGAGCATGAACGTGAAGTCATGATCCTGACGATACTTCCAGCGGTAAGTGGCAGTAGTCGTTTCGGTCAGGTTCATACCGTCGTAAGAACTGCGTCCGGCAGTACCCAGTCCACCGTTCAGGATGTAGCTCGGGAACGACTTCATAGAAGAAGCATTGTGTGAGAAATCCACACCAAACTGCGAACGGATGGTCAGATTCTCAATCGGAGTGATTTCAGCAAATACCGTAGACAGGATTTTGTATTTCTTGTGCTTCACCGGATTGTTGTCCATCCATTCAATCGGGTTCTGTCCGATACCTGTCCATGAACCGTCGCTCTGAGAAGCAATCGAACCGTCTTCACGGTACGGATTCCAGTAAGGCAACATCATGCGGCTGGCAAAGATCGGAGAAGCCAGACTAGGCTGACCTTCGTCGGCCTGTTCGATTTCCTCGTACGAAATCATGGTGTTGGTTCCCATCTTCAGCCATTTGCTGGCTTTTACTTCCGCATTGGCGCGGATATTGTAACGGCGGAAAGAAGATCCCTGGGCGATACCGTCCTGATCGAAGAAACTTCCCGACACGTAGTAATTCAAGTTTTCAGTGGCACGGTTTACAGACACCTCGTAGTTCTGCAGCGGAGCGTGGTCGTTGAACACCATGTCCAGCCAGTTTACGTTGGTCTGAGACAGCTTGGCATAATCCTGTCCTTCGTCCAGGCCTACCATCTTCTCAAACTGGATACGTTCGTTGGTATCCATCATGTGCCATTCGGTACGTGCCAGCTGAGAAAAACCGTACTGTGCACGGAAGGTCACCTTCGCCTTATCCATAGACAAACCGCGCTTGGTAGTAATCACTACTACACCATTGGCAGCACGCGCTCCGTAGATAGAAGTAGAAGAAGCATCCTTCAATACAGATACCGATTCGATATCACTTGGGTTCAATGAAGTAAAGTCGCTGCTTTCTACCGGAACACCGTCCAGGATGAACAAAGGAGCCGTTCCTGAGTTAATAGAGTTGGTACCACGAATCTGGAAAACCGCAGCCTTGCTGGGCTCTCCCGAGCTGGCTACTACTGACAATCCCGGTGCCTGTCCCTGCAGTGCCTGGTCGAAGCTTGCAGTCGGCACATTTTCCAGTTTATCAGACTTCACAGTCGAAACCGATCCGGCTATGGTTCCTTTCTTACGCACACCGTAAGCTACTACCACCACCTCGTCTACCATCTGAGTATCGTCCTGCATGGTCACGTTCAAGACCCCTGTCTTGGTGTTTACCTGAAACTCCTGCGACTGCATTCCGATATACGAAAACACCAGAGTAGCGTGTGTACCCTGAATTCTCAACTCATAATTACCGTCAATATCGGTAATTACCCCATTTGTAGTTCCTTTCTGCAAAATGGAAACTCCAATCAATGGCTCATTGCCCGCCTTCGACACAACATTACCCTTTACAGTAAAACTCTGTGCCAAGGCAGTATGAATGCCCAGCAATGCAAAAAAGACTACCCAAAGAAAAACTCTTTTCATCTCTAGTCTGTTAATAAAAATTTAAATTATTAATAATATGCATCAGAAGAAATGCCCAGACAGACGACTCCATCCGGCATTAATATATTCCCCTATCAAACCAATCTTAACCTTATTCGCAATCTCATCCACTAATACTTCCCCTACACAAATTATTGCTCTCTCATTGTTTACGTGTCTATTATTTTCATTATCCCCCTTGTATTACTTGCTTATTACTACATTATCAATATTCATTTTCGGAGCACAAAGATACAATAATTATGCATAATAATAAACAAACAGATAAACTCTATTTATAAAAACTTTATATTTAATTTAAAAAAGTAGGTTAAAGAGTTGCAGATTACATATATTCAGTATTTATATGCAGATTGTGTAAGTTGATAATGCAACAGGGGGGAGATTATAAAAAAATGATAGCACACCGCAGGGGGTACTATCACCTGCCGCTGCTCCCTGAAACTGCAGGGAAACAGCGGTCTGAAAGAGTAATTCACACAACCGGAGTACAGAAAGAGGGCGACTGAATGTCAGCGAAAAGACGGACCGACTTCTGAACCTCCGTTAGAGGCAGATGACCTCATCGGGCAGATAACCGCTGCGGATGCGCCATTCCTGCGGATAAAGATTGTTGGCACGGTTGCCGATATTCTTGACAAATCCGACGGGCAGTCCGGCATAAGTAAGCAGTACCATTCCCTTCGGTACGCCGCCGTCGAGCACAATGGCTTCTTTTCTCAAATAGGCTATTGCCTGTTCATAACTGATCTCTGCCCGTACGAATGCATCCGCGCACAGGGCAGTCGACAAAGTCAGTGCATGGTGAGGCACCCAGTCCCTGCCCTTCAGTTCGCATACCTCGACCCCGGCATGCAAGATGCGCAAGTGCTGCTTCAACAGGGCATACAAGTCATCGTATGCCGAAGGAAAGGCCCTGACCGCTCCCTCATCCATCATCCAGGTCCAGTCGGAAGAAGCATCCAGCCATCCTTTCACTTCTTCCGGGAACGAAGGCACGGCAGCCTTCTTCCGGTTGGCCTTTCCCCGCTTTTCCTTAGTCTTCGCCGCCGGGGAAACCGCCATACAGTCGCTTTCATCTCCCGATTTCCGCAAGACAGCCAGGAAGAGTCCCTCGCCTACCGTACGGTGCGGCAGGAAGCGGTAGACCGGAAACTCTCCGCCCAGCAGGTTGCCCGTAATGGACCAGCTGTCAGGCACTTCCAGCGAAAGCACTTCGGCCCCGAGTTCACGGGAAATCCAGTGCACATTTTCTTCGTTCTCGTGAGTATTGTAGGTACAGGTACTGTAAATCAGTATTCCGCCGGGCTTGAGCGCGGGCCAGATGTCTCTCAGAATGCGGCGCTGACGCTGCACACAGAGGTCGACGTTCTCGGGACTCCATTCCGTAATGGCTACGGGATCCTTACGGAACATGCCTTCTCCCGAACAGGGTACGTCAGTAAGAATGACGTCGAACACGGGTCCGAGGTCGGTAAAATCGGCCGGGTCGTTCTGTGTCACGATGACTCCGGGATGCCCCCATTTGATCAGGTTTTCGGCCAGTACCTGCGAGCGGTTGCGCATGACTTCATTGGCCACCAGCAGACTGCCCGGAGGAAGGACGCTGCGCGCCAGGGTGGACTTTCCTCCCGGGGCGGCACAGAGGTCGAGCATTACCACGGGGCCCTCTACCCAGCGCCGCAAGGCCTGTTCGACAAACATGGAAGAGGCTTCCTGCACATAGTAGCCGCCGGCATGGAACAAGGGGTCGAACGTAAAGGTAGGACGTTTCGACAGGTAATATCCGGAGGTACACCAGGCTACCGGAGTGGCAGCTTCCGGGATACGGCCGCATTTGGCTGTATTCATCCGCACGCTGACCGGAGTATCGGTCTGCAGGGCTTCCTGAAATGCTGAAAAGGTTTCGTTGCCAAGCAACTGCTGCATGCCGGCGACAAAAGGGGCAGGTAGATTCATATGTGTTGATTTTATATCCATTTATACGGGTACAAAGGTACAACAAATGGCGGTTACACACAAACTTTCGGCCTTCGGGGAAAAAGGAAATCGGGGCAAGGGAGGGGGAATGTGAAGCTATCTCAGTTTTTTGTATTACCTTTGCGGCATCAAACATTTTAAAAAAAGGAAATAGCTATAACGATATGAAACAATATTTAGACCTGCTGCAGCGCATCCGCACCGAGGGGGTGAAGAAGGAGGACCGGACGGGAACCGGCACCATCAGTATCTTCGGGCATCAGATGCGTTTTAATCTGGAAGAGGGTTTTCCGCTGGTAACGACCAAAAAACTGCACCTGAAGTCAATCATTCATGAGTTGCTCTGGTTCCTGAAAGGGGATACCAACGTGAAGTACCTGCAGGACAACGGAGTACGTATCTGGAACGAATGGGCGGATGAGAACGGGGAACTCGGACATATCTACGGATATCAGTGGCGCTCGTGGCCGACGTACGACGGAGGATTTATCGACCAGATTTCGGAGGCGGTGGAAACCATCAAGCACAATCCGGATTCGCGCCGTATCATCGTAAGTGCCTGGAACGTGGCCGATCTGGACCGGATGAACCTGCCTCCCTGTCACGCATTTTTCCAGTTTTATGTAGCCAACGGCCGCCTGAGTCTTCAGATGTACCAGCGGAGTGCGGACTCTTTTCTGGGAGTGCCGTTCAACATTGCTTCGTATGCGTTGCTGCTGCAGATGATGGCACAGGTAACGGGACTGAAGGCGGGCGATTTCATTCACACGCTGGGAGATGCGCACATCTACCTGAACCACCTGGAGCAGGTGGAACTGCAGCTGACCCGCACGCCGCGCCCGCTGCCTCAGATGAAACTGAATCCGGAGGTAAAGAATATCTTCGATTTCAAGTATGAGGATTTTGAACTGGTGAACTACGATCCGTATCCGCACATTGCCGGTAAGGTATCGGTGTAACCCGCACGGGGATTTTCCAGATTTATTGATTTTTTTGTAACCGGACTGAATGTTATGATATTATCCATTATTGCGGCCATCAACGCCGAACGCGGACTGGGCTTTGAGAACAAGTTGCTGTACTGGTTGCCCGAGGACTTGAAGCGTTTCAAGAGACTGACTACCGGACACACCATCATCATGGGAAGGAAGACCTTTGAATCGTTGCCCAACGGGGCACTTCCGAACCGGAGGAATGTGGTGCTGAGCCGCTCCGGGCAGGTTTTTCCGGGAGCGGAATGCTTTGATTCACTGGAGGAAGCGCTGCAGGCGTGCCAGGACGAGGAGGAAGTGTTCGTCATAGGGGGAGCAAGTGTATACGAAGCAGTACTGCCGCTTGCCCAACGGATGTACCTGACCGAGATAGCCGACAGCGAGAAGGAGGCGGATGCCTTTTTCCCGGCTTTCAGCGCAGAGGAATGGAAAATCAGCCAGAAGGAAACGCACCTTCCGGATGAGAAGCATGCATATGCCTACAGTTTTACCGACTACGAGAAGATGTCCTGAGGAAGGAAGGGCATTTTACCGTGATCCGTCGGATTACACATAAAGAAGTTTTCATAAAAAGCCCGCGGTGTTTCAGCTGAAACACCGCGGGCTTTTTGCGAAAGACGGCGAAGTTTTCCCTCACGCATCAAATTGTATTTCCCAACCAAAAACGGCAGTCGGCCTTGCTCCTGCCCTTCCCGGGAAAAATCGTAGTATCGTGTTTTTTTACGCAATGCATCCTGCCTGCAAACGGACCTTACTCCTCATCGGCCAGGTCCTGAATCGGCATCTGACGCTTGATGGCCTCACGGAAAGAAATAATGGTTTCCGAACGGGCCAGTCCCAGCGGCTGAAGCTTATCGTGGATGATGTTCAGCAGGTGATGGTTGTTCTTTGCGTAGATTTTGATAAACATGTCGTACTGTCCGGTGGTAAAGTGACATTCCACTACCTCCGGAATCTCCTTCAGCGCTTCGGTTACGGAGTCAAACTGTTCCGGATCTTTCAGGTAAAGACCGATGTAGGCACAGGTCTCATAACCGATTTTCTCCGGATCAATCACGAATTCGGAACCTTTCAGTATACCCAGATTGGTCAGTTTCTGTATACGCTGATGGATGGCAGCTCCCGAAACATTACAGGCACGGGCCACTTCCAGGAAGGGGATACGTGCATTGTCGGCTATGAGCTGCAAGATTTGTTCGTCTAGCTTGTCTATTTGATGATGTCCCATTGATATGATTTTTATCCATGTGCAAAGATAATATATTCTTCGGTAAATAAGATAAGATTTATAAGTTTCCTGCATGATTATCCATTAATTTAACAGGATAATCTTAACTTTGTAAAGAAACTAAGAGGAAAACGATATGAATAGAAAATTTTTTAGTATGGCCCTGCTGGGACTCTGCCTGCAGGCGGCTCATGCCGGAGATTTTGAGACGTATTTCAACGACCGGACGCTGCGGGTGGATTATGTATTCAGCGGCAATGCCTCGAAGCAGGAGGTGACCCTCGACGAACTGGTTTCGCTGCCGCAGTGGGCTGGAAGAAGGCACGCGCTCGACAGTCTGGCACTGGAGGGAAACGGACAGATTACGATGAGGGACAAGCAGAGCGGGAAGGTTATCTACCGGACTTCTTTCTCGAGTCTGTTCCAGGAATGGGTGAGTGAGAGTGAGGCGAAACGCGTGACCCGCAGTTTTGAGAACTCGTTTCTGTTGCCTTTCCCGAAGCAGCAGGCAGTGATTACCGTAGAACTGAAAGATGCGCACCGCAAGACGGTGGCTTCATTCACTCACGAGGTCAATCCGAATGACATTCTGATTCATCAGAAAGGGTATCATCACGTGACACCGCACCGCTACCTGATGAAAAACGGCCCGGCAGACAAATGCATTGACATTGCCATCATGGCCGAAGGATATACGGAGGCGGAAATGGAACTGTTCTATAAGGATGCGCAGGCGGCCTGTGAGGCCATCTTTGCTCACGCTCCTTTCAAGGAACTGAAGGACCGCTTCAATGTGGTAGTGGTATCTACGCCTTCGCAGGACAGCGGGGTCAGCATTCCGCGGAAGGGGGAATGGAAGGAAACGGCTGTAAGCGCACATTTCGACACGTTTTATTCCGACCGTTACCTGACGACCCGCAGCGTGAAGAAGATGCACGACTGGCTGGCGGGAATCCCGTATGAGCACATCGTAATCCTGGCCAATACGGATACGTACGGAGGTGGAGGTATTTATAATTCGTACCTGCTCACTACGGCGCATCATCCGATGTTCAAGCCGGTGGTGGTGCATGAGTTCGGACACAGCTTCGGGGGACTGGCGGACGAGTATGCATATACGGAAGATCCGAGTCCGATGTACCCGTATTCCATCGAACCGTGGGAGCCTAATATTACCACTCTGGTGAACTTCGAAAGCAAATGGAAGGATATGCTGCCGGAGGGTACGAAGATTCCGACGGCTCCGCAGACCGATCCGGCTAAGGTGTTCTCTGAAGTCGGAGTATACGAAGGGGGCGGATACAGCCTGAAGGGGATTTACCGGCCGGTAACGGAGTGCCGGATGAAGATCAACGAGGCACCGCGGTTCTGCCCGGTCTGTGAGCGTTCGCTGACGAGAATGATTCACTTTTATACTGACTGAACAGGACGGGCGGCCAGTTGGCGGCAATCAACCGGATATGCATGAACAGTAATAGACCACATATAAATTGATTATTATGATAACACTTAACTTGATCAAGACTTCTCATCCCGACTATGAAGGGGTGGAAAAACTGCTGCTGGCGGCTTTTCCGGAGGCGGAACGACGGGATACCGGCTTGCAGCGGAAATTCACGGATGAGAATGAAAAATTCCAGTGCTATGCCATTCGGAATGAGGAGATGTGCATCGGAGTAATTACGGTATGGAGCCTGAACGGATTTCATTACATCGAACATTTTGCTACGGTACCGGAGGTGCGTAACAGGGGGTATGGAAAGGAAATCATGGGAACACTGACCGGGCAGTTGAAAGGGACTGTCATTCTGGAGGTGGAAAGACCGGAGGATGAAATGAGCAGACGGCGCATCGGGTTCTATGAGCGATGCGGATTTACGCTCTGCAAGCAGGATTACCTGCAGCCTCCTTATCGCAAGGGTGGAGAGGCTGTGCCTCTGTATCTGATGTTCATTCACACCGAGAGCATCGACGGACAGTACACACAGATCCGTGACGAAATTTACAGGGAAGTGTATCAGACTACACCGGAAGCAATACTGGAAAAATAGTCGGATACCAACCTCCGGAAATCCCGTCAGTACGTTGGAAAAAGAGGATAAAGACTTCAGTCATCCGACGACATTCTGTTTCAGCATTGCTGAAAAAAGGACATAAAAAAAGAGGGACTCTTACGAATCCCTCTTTTTATTTGCTTATGTAAATTATTTACGCTGAGTTGCAGAGTAGTTAATCTTCAAAGCATAAGCCTGACGAAGTGCCTGTTTTACTTCTGTAACGATACCCATCTTAGTCTGAGCATCTACTTTCAATGATACAGTCATAAACGGCTTGTCGCTTTCTTTCATGTTTTCACGTTCCTGATAAATGTAATCCTGAACCTCTGAAGATTCAGCAAATTTATCATTCAACTGAATACGGTCGGTAGTACCCATCTTCTTCTGGAATTCAGGCAACGGTTTACCGATGTAGATGAAAGAAACCAATGATTTCTTTTCAAGCTTTTCCAATTCTGTAGCAGCAGGAACCCTGAACTGAACCTTCAATGTAACCTCACGCATGGTTGTTACAATCATAAAGAAGAACAACATGGTAAAGATAAGGTCAGGCAATGAAGAGGTATTCAACTCAGGCATTCCACGTTTACCTGTTTTATTAAATTTTCCCATTACTTACCTCCATACTTTTTAGGTTCAGCTTCAGAAATCTTCTGCGGATAATATTCACGAATAGCTTTTTGTTCATCTTCGTTGCACTCATTATAAAGCTTTCCAAATTTAGCTTTACCTAGTTCATTACGAAGTTCATTATACGCAGCAACCAATTCATTTTGCACATCAATATATGCTTGATAGCTAGTTCCAACGTCATTCTGAACAGAGATTACATGATTTTCCGTAATCATACAATCACCCAGCAAAGGAATATTCTTTCTATGCTTTTCAGGCAGATTTTCATCATCATACGGATTGGCTATAAACTCTTTTGCCTTTTCTTTCAATTGCTTCACATCAATATAGTCCGTACCACACATCAGCTGGTTGTCTTTATTCAGACGGACTTGAAGGATGTTTCGTTCCTTTACAATAATATCATCATCTTTCTGATCCTTGTTTTCGGGAGGAGGCGGAAGCCGTCTCGCCAAACCACGGTCAGTATCCATTGATGTTGTTATCAGGAAGAAAATAAGCAACATAAAGGCAATATCAGCTGTTGAACTGGAGTTAATTCCAGGTACGCCTCTTTTTTTTCTTGCCATTTTACTTACTTCGTTTTAAATTATTTAATCAATGTAGATAATATTATCTTTTAAAGATACCGCTCAAGTTTACTAAAGTACCGATTGCAGCCACACCAAACAAGAAATAAATGGAGTAAATCAGCATATCAGTAATTTTCAACCAACCTGTATCAGTGTAAGCACTACCATCGGCCAAAACAACAGGAGAGTCAGAACCCATACCGTAAGAAACGACCAATACTACCACAAACAAGACCAAGCCGATCAAAGACTTTATTGCACTTTTAGGATTATCTCTCAAAGCAGCGCCAAATTGTGCTATCGCACCAATTACAGTTACTGCCACACATATTCCAAACATTGCATACATTAAGTAAATCAATGTTTCCGTATGTTCAGGTGCATTATATTCACCTACCGGATTATTGTATCCTACAAAATAGAACATTCCCAGCACGACAAGAATCAGCGCAAAGCAAATGTACATTATGTAGTAAGACACTTTATATGATAACTTAGCCATCTCCTAATTATTTTTTGTATTTCAAGTTATATTTAGTGATCATATCCAACAAAGTGATAGAAGAGTCTTCCATTTCACTTGTCAAACCTTCAATCTTAGAAAGGATGTAGTTATAGAATACCTGAAGAATCAATGCTACAACCAAACCGAAGATAGTAGTAATCAAAGCCACTTTCATACCACCAGCTACAACTGTCGGAGAAATATCACCAGCCTGCTGAATCTTATCGAACGCCATAACCATACCGATTACAGTACCCAAGAATCCCAAAGACGGAGCCATTGCGATGAACAATGTAATCCAAGAACATCCTTTTTCCAAATAACCGGCTTGAACTCCACCGTAAGAAACAACTGAACGTTCTACTACATCAATACCTTCATCTATTCTCATCAAGCCTTGATAACAAATAGAAGCGACCGGACCACGAGTATTGCGACATACAGTTTTAGCAGCTTCAACATCACCTTTTTCCAAAGCAGCCTCAATGTTAGCCATCAACTTCTTTGTATTCGTTTCAGCCAAGCTCAAATAAATGATACGTTCAATACAGAAAGCCAAACCTAAAACCAATGCGATAGCTACCAATGACATGAAGCTGGCATCACCTTCAATAAATTTGGTTTTTAACTCTTTGTGAAGACCACCACCTTCTTCAACCACTGCTGCTTCAGTAGTCTGTTCTGTTTGAGCCGGAGCTGCGTCTTGAGCCATAACAGGCTGAACTGATCCTAAAGTAAGGACTCCCATCACTGCAAGAATTGCAAATAACTTTTTCATTGTGTGTCTAATTTTTAAGATTAATTAATTAATTGTTATTTTATTGTTTTAATTGTTTTCCACTTTTTGCCCTTTCACAGCAATGCGGAGAGAGCGGGATTCGAACCCGCGATACACTTTTGGCGTATACACGCTTTCCAGGCGTGCCTCTTCAACCACTCGAGCATCTCTCCTTTTAGGGGACACATTTACATCCTCGTTTTGAAATCGGGTGCAAATTACAAAGAAATTTGGGAATAGCAAGCGATTTCAGTCACAAATGTATCCTTTTTTTTCGTCTTACACAGAATTCGGCGCCTCAATATTGGCATATCCCCTCAAATTTAATAAACTTTAAAAACTTATTTGGCCATTTTGAACACTTTTAAAGCGTTATCGGTCGTTATGGCATCTATTTCTGACAAACTCATGCCATAAATTTCCGCCAGCTTTAACGCCACCTCTTTTATATAGGAAGTCTCATTTCTTTTCCCTCTGTTGGGCACGGGAGCCAAATAGGGAGAATCGGTTTCGAGCACGATTTTACTCAACGGGACATTCTTCAGTGTTTCGGGCAACGTACTTTTCTTGAATGTGACCACCCCGTTGATTCCAATTCTGAAAGCAGGATAGTCCGACAATTGCTCCGCCTCTTCCGCATTTCCCGTAAAACTATGAAAGATGCCGCTCAAATTCGTATTCTTATAAGGAGAGAGCACTTCAAACAACTCGGGGAAGGCTTCACGGCAGTGAATAATCAAGGGCAAGTCATACTCCAGTGCCCAATGTATCTGTTCGTCCAAGGCAGCTTGCTGCTCTTTGAGGTAGGTCTTATCCCAATACAAATCCATCCCCACCTCTCCGATGGCGATATAAGGGTGTCCTTCGGTCAACAACTTTTTCATCGGCATCAGGCGGGCTTTATAATCACCGTCCACCGATGTCGGGTGAAAACCCAGCATCGGATAACAAAAACCTTTATATGCCTCACATACCTCCAACAACTCACGGATGGTTGTATCATCAATGTTGGGCATAAAAACCTTCCTGACACCGGCAGCCTTGGCGCGTTCTATCACTTGCGGCAAATCATCGGCAAACTCTTCTGCAAAAAGATGGGAATGGGTATCAATCATCACACTTTTCTATTCATTAAACGACAAACAAAAGACTTTAACTCTTCTTTTCTCTCTGCCGGCAGACTCACACCATCCAGCAAAGCCAGCCCTTTTGCGTAATATTCATTGATTTTTTCATCGCAGATTTTATCAATGCCAATCTCATTATAGATTCCCGTCACAGCTTTAATCTTTTCTTCCGGGCAATACTCCGCACACGAAATCCATCGGTCCAGCTCTTCCTTCTGCCGCGGATTGCCCAAGGCCAATGCGTTTATCAGCATAAAGGTCTTCTTATTACATAAGATATCCCCCCCGATATTCTTTCCAAACACCTTGGGATCACCATACACATCCAGATAATCGTCTTGCAACTGGAAGGCCAGTCCCATCTGAATGCCGAAATCATAAAGTTTGCGGGCATCCTCCTCGGAAGCATCCCCCAAAACGGCACCGATTTTCAATGCCGCCGATAACAAGACAGACGTTTTCAGACGAATCATTTCTATATATTCCGGTACAGTCACATCCGTACGTGTTTCAAATTCCATATCCCATTGCTGCCCTTCGCATATTTCCAAAGCCGTCTGTGTAAAGATATCCATCACCCGCTTCAAATACTTTTCCTGACAATCAGCCATCAGGCGGTAAGCCAATACCAACATAGCGTCTCCCGACAAGATTGCCGTGTTGTCATCCCATACTTTATGAACAGTAGGTTTATTGCGGCGCATATCAGCCTTGTCCATCAGGTCGTCATGCAATAAAGTATAATTATGATAAGTCTCGATACCTGCCGCCTGCGGCAAAATACAGTCCACATCTTCCTTATACATATTATAAGCAAGCAACATCAAGACAGGACGAATCCGCTTTCCACCCAACGATAATACATATTCAATAGGAGCATACAGCCCTTTCGGTTCACGCATATAAGGCATTTCAGAAAGATAGCCGTTGATCTTATCCGACAATTCGGTTGCTAAAAAAGCCATAAGAAAAAGAATTAAATATATTACTAAAAAAAGAGGCTACCCAATGAGCAGCCTCTTCATGATTTTTATCCAAAGATTACTGTAATTTAAAGATTACGGGCACGGTATAACTTACACGTACCGGTTTACCACGTTGTTTACCGGGTTTCCATTTCGGCATTGACTTCACTACACGCAGAGCCTCTTTATCCAAGTAAGGGTCTACACCGCGAACAACAACCGGATCAGCAATAGAACCGTCTTTTTCGATAACGAACTTCACTGATACTTTACCCTGCACACCGTTTTCCTGAGAGATGGTCGGATATTTTGCATTCTTCATCAAGAACTTCAAACATTCTCCCATACCACCGGGGAATTCGGGCATTTCTTCTACAATCTGGAAAATCTGTTGTTCTTCCGGTTCTTCCTCTTCTACTACAACCGGTGTATATTTAACTTCCACAGCTTTTTCCGTATCATCTGATGCCTGAATAACGGTTTCTTCTACTTTAGCATCATTTTCTACGATTTCAATAATTTCTTCCGCTTTAGGTACTTCGGGAGGAGGAGCTTGTTGCTGTTCTTCCTGTTCTGTGATAGGAACCATTTCTTCTTCAAATACAACTGCGGCCATACCTGTATCTGTAGTCACCTGCTTATCGCGTTCAGTCCATTCGAAAGCGACAAACATAAGAGCTAAGATAAACACATAACCGATTAGCAGCCAGGTACTTTTTTTACCTTCAAGATCTGCTTTGGGCGATTTTTTAACTTCCATAAATTGTTGTTTAAAATTAAGTGTTTCTCATTCAAGGCAAATGTAGTACTTTTCTTTTAAACAAAAAGTATTTTCACCGTAAAAATTTGCTAATTCATTATATTTTAATTCTTTTTCATGGAAGGGCACCTAACTTTTCCCTATCTTTGAACCGCATATAGCAATATACTCATCTATACATTAATTATATATGAAAAAAATAACAATAGCCATCGACGGTTACTCGTCTTGCGGAAAAAGCACAATGGCCAAAGATTTGGCACGTGAAATAGGATACATATATATAGATAGCGGTGCCATGTATCGTGCCGTTACTTTATACTGCCTCGACAACGGGTTGTTTACAGACAGCGGCATCCGGGAGGAGGAGCTCCGAAACAGCCTGCCCGACATCAGGATTTCTTTCCGGCTGAACCCGGAAACCCAGCGTCCTGTCACCTTGCTGAACGGCGAAGAGGTGGAAGAACGCATCCGGACCATGGAAGTTTCTTCACACGTAAGCCCGGTTGCCGCCCTCGGATTTGTTCGGGAGGCATTGGTGAAACAGCAACAGGAAATGGGCAGGCAGAAAGGAATTGTGATGGACGGACGCGATATCGGAACCGTGGTTTTTCCTGATGCCGAACTGAAGATTTTCGTAACCGCCTCTGCCGACATCCGCGCCCGGCGCCGATACGACGAGCTGAAAGCAAAAGGCCGGCCGGCTTCTTACGACGAAATATTGAAAAACGTGGAAGAGCGTGATTATATCGACCAAAACCGGGAAGTCGGTCCCTTGAGGAAAGCCGAAGATGCTATTTTGTTGGACAACAGCCACATGACCATTGCCGAACAGAAACAATGGCTGGCAGAACAATTCCAAAAAGCAACCAATGGTTAATGTAGAGATAGACGAAGGTTCGGGCTTCTGCTTCGGCGTAACCACCGCCATCAAAAAAGCAGAAGAGGAATTGGCAAAGGGCACCACGCTCTATTGCCTGGGAGACATTGTGCACAACGGACAAGAATGCGAACGTCTGAAAAAGATGGGCCTCATCACCATCAACCACGAAGAATTCGCCCGGCTGCATAACGCCAAGGTGCTGCTCCGCGCTCATGGAGAACCGCCTGAAACATACGCACTGGCAAAAGCCAACCATATCGAAATCATCGATGCAACCTGCCCCGTGGTATTGCGGCTGCAAAAACGCATCAAACAGGAATTTGACAACACCCCCGACAGCCACGACACACAAATCGTGATTTACGGGAAAAACGGACACGCCGAAGTACTCGGACTGGTGGGACAGACACACGGGAAAGCGATTGTCATAGAAAAACCGGAGGAAGTGGTGCAGCTGGACTTCAACAAAGATATCCGGCTGTATTCACAGACCACGAAATCTTTGGAAGAGTTCTGGCAGATTGTGGAATATATCAAGGAACACATATCGCCCGAAGCCTCCTTTGAATACTTCGACACCATTTGCCGGCAAGTAGCCAACCGTATGCCGAACATCCGTAAATTTGCGGCAGCACACGATCTCATTTTCTTCGTTTGCGGCCGCAAAAGCTCCAATGGGAAAATCTTGTTTCAGGAATGTAAAAAGGTAAACCCCAACTCCTACCTCATCGACCAACCGGAGGAAATAGACCGCAACCTGCTGAAGGATGTCCATTCCATCGGCATTTGCGGAGCCACTTCTACTCCCAAATGGTTGATGGAAGAGTGTAAAAAGGTTATCCTAAACGAAAAACAGACCAATAAAAAATAATATTTTATCGCTGTCCAAGTGATAAATTGCTAACTTTGCATCATAAAAACATTAAAATGGGTATTTATGGGAACGATTAAAAGTATCGGTATTTTAACATCCGGAGGTGATGCTCCGGGAATGAACGCCGCCATTCGCGCAGTGACACGCTCTGCCATCTATAACGGCCTGAAAGTATATGGCATTTATAGAGGATACAAGGGCTTGGTAACAGATGAAATTCAGGAATTCAAAAGCCAAAATGTCAGCAACATCATACAAATGGGAGGTACTATCCTAAAAACCGCCCGCTGCAAGGAATTCACAACACCCGAAGGACGTGCACAAGCATACGAGAACATGAAAAAGCACGAAATCGATGCTTTGGTCATCATCGGCGGTGACGGTTCACTGACCGGCGCACGTATATTTGCACAAGAGTTCGATGTACCGTGTATCGGACTTCCGGGAACGATTGACAATGACTTATACGGTACCGACACCACCATCGGATATGACACTGCCTTGAATACCATTCTCGATGCTGTGGATAAGATTCGCGATACCGCCACCTCTCACGAACGTCTGTTCTTTGTCGAGGTAATGGGACGCGATGCAGGTTTTCTGGCATTGAACGGCGCTATTGCCGCAGGAGCAGAAGCAGCCATCATCCCCGAATTCAGTACGGAGGTGGACCAACTGGAAGAATTCATCGAACACGGATTCCGCAAGTCAAAAAGCAGCAGCATCGTGTTGGTGGCCGAAAGTGAACTTACCGGAGGGGCTATGCATTATGCAGAACGTGTGAAAAACGAATATCCCCAGTACGATGTGCGTGTCACCATCTTGGGACACTTGCAACGCGGAGGACGTCCTACTGCACACGACCGCATCATTGCCAGCCGCATGGGAGTAGCCAGTATCCAGGCACTGCTCGAAGGTCAGCGTAACGTGATGATTGGCATTGATGACGATAAGATTGTGTATGTGCCTTTTGTCAAAGCCATCAAAAACGACAAGCCCATCGACAGAGAACTGGTGAACGTGCTTCACGAACTCTCCATTTAAAGAGAATACAACTCCCTACAGGATTTAAAATATTCCAACACAACCTGTCTCAGAGATAACGAACTCCGGGACAGGTTGTTTGGTTTTACATAATATGCTTATTATCAGGCAAATAAGCATTATCTTTGGGACCACTGGGTCCAGGGCCCACCTTTATGCTTTCCCGGCCCCATAAAAACACATCAAAACATTGATTATCAGACTCATAAAGCGTACAAGCCCAGATACTGTATTTTTCACTTCACCGAAGGATGAAAACAGGCTTAAACAGGGGGAAATGAAAGATGGAGGCATGGAATATCCAACAGCTAAAAAGTAAATTAATTCACCTTCTGTGGAGAAAAGAGTCCGATAACACAAGTAGAGGGTGTGCCAAACTGTAGATAATGCTGTCACTTTACCGGCAGGGGAGTATATCAAAACAAATGCGAAAAACATGATAATGTGATTAAAATGTATACTTATTTCTCATAAAGCCATTGCTTGTCCGTTTTAAACAGACATAATACATTGATAAACAATCAAATAGCATCTTACAAGAGCACAATTCCGGGGCCACCAAAGCATAAAGATGGGCCCTGGTCCCAGTGGTCCCAAACAAAACAGTCAACACACTGTTATTCAGCACTTTGACCATATTACCACCTTGCAAACCCAACACCATTTTCCAACCAGGTAGAAACAAGCCCCAAAGCATTGCTTATCAATACATTAAGTTCATTTTTCAGCACTATAACACCCCTCAAAAAAGACCTTGGAGTTAAAAAAAAAGACTAAGGTCTTTGCTAAAAACTCCTTGATCTTTTGATAAAACACTTTAGTCTTTCAGAGCCTGTTCAAGTTTCATTCGAAAGCTCTTTTACAACAGCTAATCCGAACACTTCCTCTGCCAAACCCGATTGCTGCATGTATGTTTTCGGCAGAAACTCCTATAATTATCATATGATAGGTATATGGAATATAGGAGATAAAGAATGGAAAGAGGTTAAACTGAATATTTCTGCCTGCATGCTGAAACAGATGAATGGGTTTTCATTAGAAACAATAAAAAGGCAACGGGACGATAAAAAATGCTGTCGCTTAGTTCGCAGGGGCGAGGTTCGCTCGCCCGAAAATTGCTTTATGCATTCGGGCAGGCAAACCCTGCCCCTCCAGCTGACGATGGGATAGGCCGGTTGAGTTTTGACACACTCCCTTTTTACTTCAACGTATCATAATAAGCGTCCAGCAACTTCTTTGCCGCAACAAAAGAAGTCAGCTTTCCGTTCAACACTTCCTCTTCCTTCACAGCCAGCATGGAAGCTATTGTCTCATTATTATAAAAACTGTCGCGCAGGTGCTCGTTGATGGACTCGTACATCCAGTATTTTGCCTGTTCGTTACGGCGCTGTTCAAAATAGCCATTGGCTTTCACAAAAGCAAAATACTCATCAACCATGTCCCATATCTCCTTGATGCCCAAACCATAAAAGCCCGAATAAGTCAGGACTTTGGGAGACCATCCCGAATCGGGTGCCGGAAACAGGTGCAGCGCATTCCGAAAATGGCTCGCTGCCAGTTTCGCTTTCTCTATGTTATTGCCGTCGGCCTTGTTGATGACAATGCCATCCGCCATCTCCATGATACCCCGTTTGATGCCTTGCAATTCATCTCCCGTGCCCGCCAGTTGAATCAGCAGAAAGAAATCCACCATGGAGTGTACCGCAGTTTCACTCTGCCCCACTCCCACCGTTTCGACGAATATCTTATCAAACCCTCCTGCCTCGCACAGGATAATCGTCTCACGGGTCTTTCGTGCCACTCCGCCCAACGAACCTGCCGAGGGGCTGGGGCGGATAAAAGCATTGGGATGGACGGACAGTTTCTCCATGCGGGTCTTATCGCCCAAGATACTGCCTTTGGAACGCTCACTGCTGGGGTCGATGGCCAAGACAGCCAACTTTCCTCCTTGTCGGAGCACATGCAGCCCGAAAACATCAATGGAGGTACTCTTGCCGGCACCCGGCACTCCGCTGATTCCGATACGAATCGACCTGCCGGAATAAGGGAGACATTTCTCTATAACCTCCTGAGCGATGGCCTGATGTTCGGGTTTCACACTCTCCACCAGTGTCACGGCCTGACTCAAGACGGTCACGTTACCTTTCACAATACCTTCCACATACTCTCCCACAGAAAACTCACGGCGACGCGGTTTCTTGCGGAATTTCAAATAAGGATTCACAATGGATGGTTGTTCAATGCCCGCATTGACGACCAATCCCTTATATTCTTCACTATTTTCAGGATGTTCCATAGCTATTTCTTTGAGGTTACTTTCACATTGATAATTATTTTCGGGCTGTTCGGGTCATTCGTTATCATCAATACACGAGGTGAGCCTTTCACTCTTCTGAGGTTATGCCCATAAGCCGTAATCTTCATCTTGGTCGTTGCCCCCGGCTTCAAGACACGTTTCTTCAACTGCACTCCCAAAGCAGAGTTGAACACTTGCAAATCACGTATTTCCAGATTGGATTTACCCACATTCTTCACTATAATCGTCTGCGAACGTTTCTCGTCATCTGCCAATTCTCCCATGACCAGTTCCTTGGCAGAAAGATGGATGGCAGGCGGATTCAGGCGTTCCTGCTGACTGATGCGAGAGAAATCGGGCAACAGCACAGCCGAAACCGGAATTTCATTTTCCTCACCCACCTTGTCTCCGGGGAACCGTGACAGGTATACCGAAGCAGTGGTCAACCCCAGCTTGGGAAGTTTTTCGGTATCAAGAGTCACCTTAATCTTTCCGGTGCGGTTACGCCCCAGCTTGTCGGGAGTGGCCACCGCACTCAAATAAGGAGGCAGATGCATCAACACAGGTGTATAGACCCGGTCCGAAGTATTGGCTATCAGCAGTTCGATGGTCGGTTTATCTCCCCTGTTCGCATCGTCAAACTCTATTTCCTCTTTATTCAGGCGGATTGCACCGATTTGATAAGGATGGGTAAAGGTATAGTTCTTGGGGTCGGCGGTCACTTCTCCGCGAAAAGACAAATAAACAGGCTTGTCTGACGCATTGCAATAAACACCGATGCTTTTCCGGAAACGACCGAGAGCCTTGGCATCAAACGTAGAACTGACTTCACCCGTTTTCCCCGGCAGGATAGGAGATTTGGTCCAGTCGGTAACAGTGCACCCGCAGGAAGTGGTGACATTGGATATCACTAACGGCTTATCGCCCTTATTTGTTATTTTAAAGGTAGCCGTTACCGGGTTCTTCCATAAAATGGTTCCAAATTCGTGCATTGTCTTATCAAAAGAGGCTTTTGGCTGCGCAAAGACTGAAAGCCCCGATCCCAGCAACATACTTATTATCAACATTATGTATTTCATACCAAACTAAATTCTTCGTTTAAAGTAACAAAGGTAAGGAAAAAAAGCATTATCTTTGCATTAGAAGGTGTTAAAACAAAAAGATTAAAACTATAAACTGGAATATTATGAGAACATGGAAGAATTATCTATGTATGCTGGCCGCACTGGTTGTCACGCTCGGTTTCACTTCCTGTGAGAGCGATGAAGACATCGGTTTTGATTTATCGGGATTGTATGGAGTGACATGGTTCGGCGATATGGGTGCCGGTGATTCTTGGGGTGAACCTTTGGACAGCTATATCACATTCACATCCGGCTCTCGCCCCGACCACGGTGTGGGAACGGAAGACCTCTATTATACCACTCCTCCCTTCGAGTATTATGATACCTATAAATTCGACTGGTTTATTGAGAACGGACGGTTATATATAGACTATGATACCGGGGAATCCATCATTATAGATTATCCGCATGTCAATGGAAACTACTTCTACGGAACAATAGGAAACTTTGATTTCCGGTTGGAATACGATGGAGGCCGCAGCGTCAAAAGACAAGCGGATATCTCCAAATGAAAATAACCTGTCATTAAGTTGTAAGGGAGTATGTCAAAACTGTCGTTTAGTTCGTAGGGGCGATGGAATAGCCCGGTTTAGTTTTGGCACACTCCCTTTACAATTCTATTTCACCACTACTTTATATCCTCCTGTATGCCCGCCGAACTCGGGTGCATAAGCCGACTGAATCGTTGCTATCCCGGACCGGTATTCTCCCGAACGGGTCACATACACCTGATACTCTATCACATACATTCCTTTACGCATTTGATTGACAAAGAAAGAAGTGGAAGCATCTTTCGTTGCCTGATAATATCCCAGGTTTGTGCTCAGGCGATAACCTGACAATGCTGCCAACGGCTCCATACAAGCGGCACGCTCATCTTTAATCTGTACAAAATCCATATCCCGGTCTGCCTTTACCGTCAGACGGACAGTAATCTTATCACCTATATTCAATACAGTGCCTTCTTCTATGAGCGTCTCTCCTTTATAAAGGCTACGGCTGACAGACAAACCGCTACTTTGCTCACCCATCTTATCCATATTCTCCAGATATTGGGCATACACAGCTCCCCAACCCATACCGCTGCCTTCACAATCCACTGTCACCTTCTTCAGATTCAGGACATTGCCTTCAACCACCTTCTTGAGATAACCCACCGGCTCTTCCGCCGACGTCTGAATCACCTCTTTTCCCAAGGTAATCTTCACGGCATCAGAGTTTGCCAATAAGTCCGTTCCCGAATTCAGTAAGGCATATACAGCATTCACCGTAGCAACAGGAGTATCCCAAACCTGCGTTTGCTTCTCTTTCAAAAGCCAGCGTTTCATCTGGCTCAACGCCTGCTCGTCTTTGGTAACGTATTGCACCGCCTCCATTGCAGCCACTTCGGTCGGAATCTTATAACCGAACCAAGAATAATGTGCCTTGGGAGTATCAAAATAACGCCCCATCTTGTCTGTCATCACCGAATACTCCATAACAGACTGCACAAACTCTTTCGCCTTTACCGTCTCTCCGGCCTGTTGCAAAACAATGGCAGATAGCGCCTTTCCGTAAACAGTCAGATCGGTCGCCTGTGCACTCAGCTTACTGATAAAATAACGGTTCATATCGGCATTTGCTCCGGCTTTGCCATTCAAAGCACATATATACAGAAATTGAAGCGTCTGTTCTGAAGGACTGACATTCGTCACGCCTTTCTTTTCGGCTTCCTTCATTGCCTTGTATTCTTTCCCTGCCTGCACGGTAAGATAGTTTAATGCTTTCTGATACATGGCAGAGAGAGCCTGATTCAGTTTTCCACCGGTCATCACTTGCAGGCGGGTCAGCATTTCCGTTATCTGCGTAGTCATATAACGATTGCCCGGCATACCCTTGTACCAGCTCCATGCACCATCCCCATTTTGCAGCTCATTCAAATGTGCCACACAGACAGACAATTTATTACTCATCGTGTTCAAATCAAACAAGGTGGCAATACGTTGACGTTGTTCTTCTTCATTCACGGCTTCAGTCAGCCACGGTGTCTCTGCCAGCAATATGTTCTTCAACTCCTCATTCTTTTGCAACCGGCTCATGAAAGTTTCTTTAGTGCCTCCCTGTGCCAGCCAACTGTCAAATATCTGTTTGATACGCGGATTTGAACTCACAATGAACTCGGCCAACGCATTCGCATAATAAGCAGAAGCCCATGACAGCGCATCCTCTCCCTGCGGAACCGCAACCACCGGCAATGCCATGACAGCATACCATACGGGATTGCTCGTAAATTCCACTGTCATCTTCCGGCCGGATGCCGTACGACTGTGGTTATTAAACAGATGCTCCAATGAGAAGGTATAACTTCCTTTGCCGTTTACATCCAACGGCACACTCTCCGTCACCCACTGCTTATCCGTCAACACCGGGATGTAACGCTGTTCGCCATCACTGAACGTATCTCCTTCAGCCACCATGCGGCATGCCAATACAGTATACTTATCAGTGACGTCAAAGGTAAAGCTCACATTGCCCGTTTCTCCCGCTTTCACTCCGAACTTCTGCTTCTGAGTATAGAAGACCTTCTCTGTTTCAGGATTGAAAAGTTCCATTCTGACAGTTCCGGCAACAGCCTTATCCGACAGGTTAATCAGTGAAGCGGCAATATTTGCCTTATCACCCACACGGACAAAACGAGGCATATTGGGTTGAAGCATGAACTCTTTGGAGGCAGTAGCGGTTGCCTCTATCCGGCCGTAATCCACCTCCTTGGTATGTGCCAGCCCCATAAACTTCCATTTTGTCAGGCTCTCGGGCAGGATAAACGAAATGCTGACTTCGCCCTGCCCGTTGGTACGCAACTGCGGATAGAAGAAAGCTGTTTCGGCAAAGTTCTGACGCACCTGCACATTCCCTGTTTCTTTCAAAGCACCCGCATCCATTGCTTCCGCTCTCAACACAGGAATTATTTCTTCCTCAAACACCACATTTGTAATCACCACATCTTGGACATCATCTGCCATTTTCGGTCGGGCAGCACGCGAATTCATTTCCCAACCGGCAGGCAAACTCTCCAAGACACAATGCCGTACACCCACGGACGGAATCAGCAATTCACTATAAGAGTACGAAGAGGTGTTCAGGCTCTTGAAGGGGAAATTGAGATAGATATATTCAGTCCGTGTATACCATTTGTTCCATAAGGAATGTGGAATGTTACGGGTGAAGTTCACGCGGAAGAAAAGGTCGTGCGTATAGAAGCGGTCCAAAGAGGCATCATACATCATCGCCAGCAGTTCGGCATCAGCCGGACGGCCATCGGGATAGAGCACGCTCAGCTTCCATTCTTCCTGCTGACCGGGGCGAAGCTTATCACGGAACGTAGTCCACTTCAACTGCAACTCTTTATCCGGTTCGGGTTTGGTAATCTGTGCATAGTGACCATAGAGCTGTCCGTCTTTCACAAAGGCAACACTTACCATTACCCCGTTTCCATACTCCTGTTTATAAGTAAGCGGGAAACTGACGATGGAATCGGAGAACTGCACGCGTCTGCTTTCCACCCGCTTATTGCCGGAAAAAACATCATAAAGAAGATAGATATTCTTTTCACTGCTGCCGACATAGATAGTAGCCGGAGAATCTCCCTCAAATTTCTCTCCGTCCTGATAGAACCAATCGGTGGTGGCAATCGGCGGACGTTTATCGCCGAGCGAGAACAACAGGAAACCTTGAGATTCCGTACATTCCCTGCCCTGCGCATCTTTAGCCGAAATCTTCAGGATATAAGAGCCGGAAGGAAGCCGGTATAATGCTTCGGGCACAAACTTATTATTGGATGCAACTGTAGCCTGCAACACTTTCTCACCGGGTTCATGGTTACTTTTATTTGGTTTAAACACCTGATAAATCACCTCTGTATCTACCGGTTCGCCCGATAAATTAGTAACAGAGAAGGTCAATTCCCGGGCTTTCTCTTTCACCGTCTGTGCGGATAATCCCTCAATAGCGAGCACAACGGAAGTTTTACCCAAGGGCAACGACAGGTTGGCTTGTTGCGTTTCACCCGCACCGTCAGTCACATCCGCCTGTACCCGATAAGTATAATACCATGTCGGCAAATCCTTCACATCGAAATCGGCCTCCAGACGCACCGTGACGGTGAATTTGCCTTCGGCATCGGTCATCGTTTCCCCATCCCAAGCGGCAGAACGGCCCCCCCGGAAGCGCCAGAACCAAGAGAAAGAACGGGTGATATGATAATTCACCTTTGCATTCTGCACCGGAGCACCGGCAAATGTCCTCGCCACACCGGTGAGAAGCACAGAGTCGCCTATTTGATATTCGGTCTTGACCGGTTCAAAAGCAACATCGAAGGTAGGACGTTTATACTCCTCTACCCTGAAGCCACCGGAAGCAGAGCCGGCCTGCAACCTGAAGTAACCGGTCAGGCAGGGAGAAGGCAGCGTGAACTGACCGCTGAAAGAGCCGAACGAGTTGGTTGTCACCTTCACCTCGCCCACCTTATTGTTATTGACATCATACAGAGTCACCGTATATTCTTTATCGGCCAACACCTGAGTATCATCCTGTTGCTGCCTGTACGCAATGCCCGAAACATAAACCGTTTGTCCCGGACGATAGATGGAACGGTCTGTAAACAGACTCAACACCTCCTGTTCGCGATTCTCCGAAGGAGCGTAATAGATTTGTTTCCACAAGTCTGCAATCGGCATAGCCGTATCGCTCATAGTGCGGGCATTATACATGATAGTTCTTTTCTTATCGGGAAACCCGAGTTTCAGCGTACCTTCTTTATCGGCCGTATAGGTTTGCGAAGGCATGAAACGTCCGTCCGTACCGGTATAAATCACCACCTCGGCATCGGGCACAGGATGTCCGCTTTCGGCATCCACCACAACCAGTTCCAGGTCATCGTCAGGCAAGGGACGATAAATCACCCTCAACGCAGTGACATACATCAATGTTCCACCCGGTTCGCCGACTTTTCCTTCCGGTACAGCTTTCAAATAATAGATACCCGGCTGCGGAGCCTGAATCTGAAGCGTAGTATCGACCGGCAAATAATCGGCAGTTCCTTTCAGCGAGAAGTTTTCCTCCTTTTGCAACTTACCATACTTTGCAACAAAATTCTTCATCTTACTTGCCCACATCACGGAAGTGACGGGTAAGTTTATCTTATACAGTTGCAACGTAAAGCCGTTCAAATTCTTATAGTTCACTCTTACCTCCTGCATCTTGCCCGGATAAGCCGCAGACACTTCCAATGACAGAGAAGGATTCAATATCTCCTTTTCTATGTTTCTCAGCCTGTTGACACCGACATAACGAGGGTATTTGGAAATCCCCTCACGTACCACTTTCAGGCGTTCCACCTGATTATTTTGCTTCTGCAAGTAATCCGACAGGGCCAGATAAACCTCAGCTCCGGCTTCCTCATCGGGATATCCGGCTATCCAAGAGCGTAATTCCTTTTGGCAATCCTCATTGGAAAAGTTCTGATTGAACGTGTTGAACAGATAATCCAACGCTCCGATGCCGGTCACCATCCATGCCGAACGATACGCAGGAGTATCATACAGTGTCAAAAGCGAACGATAATTCTGAAGAATTGCTGCCACGAAATCACATTCGGACACCGGTACTGCCGTATATGCCATAAAGCTTTTTATATCCTTCACCTGTGCCGGCAGACTGTTGGTCTGGTTCCCGACAGAAGCAGCTTCCCACCTGTTTTGCTTCATCAGCAAGAGGGCACGACGCGCCAGCAAATCATACAGATTATCATGAAAATAGCGTTTGCTCATTTCCCCGACTTTTACCATCGGCTTCAGTTTCTCCACCGGACAGGCTGCCAACAGGTCTTTGTCCTTCAGTGAAGACTGCAAGAAATTGAAACCTTGCTTTACATCTTTCGAGATAGTCAACTCACCCAAAATGGAATAGAGCACCGCCCTGTCTTCCGCTTTGTCCGTTTGCTTTGCCCAGTTTTCCAATCCCTTCATATCCGTCTCCAGACTATCGGGAGTGACAAGAGTGCGATATTGCATGGCAGTCAGATATGCCTTCATCATTTGCGGTACATCACGCTCAGCCTTTGCCTTATCATAGATTTTCATCGATGCGGACACCACAGACTGAGGAAGGTCTTTCTTTTGAAGTTGTTCTACCTCTTTCCACATTTTATCGTAAGTTTGTGCATGCAATGGAGCAAATAAACTCATTGCCCAGAGCACTATCAGAAAATAATAACGAGTATTCATAAGCTTCGTCTTTAATTGTTCCTTTAACAAAGAAACGCATTATGTAGTTCAGCACTGCATCCTAATTGGTTAAATTAACAAAACAAGGGAAACGGAATTTCTGCTTTTCTCAACGAAGCAGAAGCAAACGCTTCAAGATAAGACGCTTATACTGCTTCTTCAAATCATCCGCCAAAAACGAATTGTCAATCAAATCCATCCATTTAATAACAGACCGTCGAAACTTTTTGGCGATATTCTCTATCACCTTGCCACCGACCCCCGAAGCGACAATAGACGACTCGAAATCCTTCCGACATATTTTCCGCTTCTTTCCATTGAGTGTCAATGCCAATTCTTCAGTATCTTCGGGCATAACAAGGACGGTAGAGAGTAAATCGTATGCAGGTGTCAGACAATAACCAAGTCCTACATTATATAATGAGAAGTTTTTCAAATGCATATCCGAGTTTCCTGTTATCCACGAGAATATCACCAACTCCCAAAAGTTCACCAAGTCGAGTTGCGGAACGGCGGAATACTTCTTGATAGCCTTGGCTATCTGCTCATACGAACCTTTATATTTATATTCGGTCAACCGTTCGGTCAACTGACACATATCCTCCATCGCTATCTTACTGCCATCTGCCTTCCTGTCTATACGTCGGGTGATATAACATAGCTCTCCATCGGCAAAACGCACCAATCCATGAGGCACAACAGCTATTTTGGCTGCTTCCGCCATGTGCATTGTGAGATCCTCCAGCTCAGGCAAAGAGCGGTAAATGTCCGTTTGTGGCTTCAGGATAAACCGTCCCCACAACCCGACAATCGTAAAACGATCAGGTTCATTCTTTCCACCGGGGCGAACATCAAGCGACAATTTGGCCTGTGCACCGGTCAATGTAGTCCGGGCTCTGACCACTTGCTTGGCCAAATCCCCTATTTCGCTTCTCACATAAGGCAGATGAGGAACCTGCCGTGTACCATACAGTTTTTGAGCACAAGCCGGATGATAATCCACCTGACCTTCTTTCAACTCCTTATAGCAATATAAACATTTTCCCATCGCATCTCAATTAAACCGGTTCATCAAGTATCACACTTACTGCCCCTATGCAGTCTTTACAACACACCAGCAATAACGACATACGATCGCGCTGGTTTATCTTCCAACTGTTTTCTGCAATATTCAGAAGCCATCCTTCGGGAATCAAGCCATCAAAGAAAGGAAACAACACAGTGTCATGATACGGCTTATCCGTCAAGGGGAGTGTCAAGCTAATGGCTTCCGCCTTATCGGAGTTCAAGAAATCAGCGTCATAGACAAAAGTGAAACCATTTTCATCTTCCGTAAGCAGACCGGCATAGGTATCATAAAGAAATATCTTCCCTCTTTTCATTCTTCATCCTCCTTTCTTATAGGCACTGCCCCTACTTTATGCCCGAAAAGAGCAAGTACCTGATTGACTTTATCCATCCGCAAAGTTTCCTTACCTTGCTCCAATTCACGTACAAAACGCAATCCGACACCCGACTTAGCTGCCAAATCCACCTGCGTAAGCCCAAATTTTTTACGCATATCCTTTATAAACAATGGTAATGAATCGCTCATAATTATACCCTTTAAGGTGCAAATATAACAAAAGATTCCACAATTACACCCAAATGGGTATAATTGTTCGTACTTCTTTTTAAAATATACCCGAAAAGGTGTAATTCATTTATCCAAAGCAAGCGCAGTACGTCTGTTGTCTTAAGTAACAAAAAACAAGACACAAATAGATTTGGAACTTTAAGCGATATCTCATACCTTTGATGACCAATAAATACACATACATTTCACAGGTTGGTGCGCTCTATCGGACGCTCTTTTATTATTCAACGAAAACAGCCTTTCGGAAACAACCGACTACGAAGGAATAAGCATGGACTTAATATCAAATAAGGCCGGACTCTAAGAATCCAGCCTTATCTGCAACTATTTTAATGAATTTATATTCTTTATTCTTTGACAGGCGTATTGCCCAATGTTGCCACTACAAAATCATAGAACTTGGCAACCGAAGGAATATAACAACGTTCGTCGGGTGAATGAGGAGAACGCAAGGTAGGTCCGAAAGAAATCATATCCAAGCCCGGAACAACGGCACCGATGATGCCACATTCCAAACCGGCATGAATCACTTTCACTTCCGGTTCCTTGCCGAACTGTGCCTTATACGATTCCTTCATTGCTTTCAAGATAGGAGAATCAACATTCGGTTCCCAACCGGAATAACCGCCGGTGCGTGTCACTTCCATGCCTGCCATAGAGAAACAGCTTTCCAAAGAAGTATTCAGATAATCCTTCATGGAGTCGCGTGAACTACGAGTCAGAATCTTTATTTCCGCTTTACCGCCACCGATAGTGACAATAGCCAGATTGGAAGATGTCTCCACTGTATCGGGAATGGTCGGAATCATGCGTGACACACCGTTCTGACAAGCATAGATGGCATCAACCAGATTGTCTCTGATTTCATCGGGAACCATCATTGCAGGCAGTTCGACACGCTCTGCCTTAAAGCTGATCGGAGTTTCGTGCACATGATATTCTTCGTTCCACAAAGTCTCGCATTCTTGTACATATTCCATCACATCTGCTTCTTCTTCAGCCGGAATGGTAATCACCACTTCGCACTCACGGGGAATGGCATTACGCATATTTCCACCCTGCCATGAAACCAAGCATGCCTCATCGTAAGCAATCACCTGATTCATAAAGCGTGCCATCAACTTATTGGCATTGGCACGGCCTTCGTTGATTTCAAGACCGGAGTGACCGCCGCGAAGTCCTTTCAAAGTCACTTTCAAAGCGATATCATCAGGGTCGGTTTCCACTTCTTTGTATTCCAAAGTAGCAGTCAGATCTTCACCGCCTGCACAACCGATATATAGTTCACCTTCTTCTTCCGAATCAAGATTCAACAAAATATCTCCATCCACCGTACCCGGTTTCAAGCCGAATGCACCAAACATTCCGGTTTCCTCATCAGCGGTAATCAATGCTTCCAACGGTCCGTGCTTCAGTGTGTTGTCCTCTAAAACAGCCATAATAGCAGCTACACCCATACCGTTGTCAGCTCCCAATGTGGTGCCTTTGGCTTTCACCCAATCGCCGTCGATATAAGTCTGGATGGGATCGTTTTCAAAATCATGTACTGTATCGTTATTCTTCTGGGGCACCATGTCCATATGTGACTGAAGAATTACTTTCTTACGGTTTTCCATACCGGGAGTAGCAGGTTTACGATAAATGATGTTACCTGCTTCATCTTGAAATGTTTCTACACCGATGCTCTTTCCAAAGTTCAGCAAGAACTCTTGAATCTTCTTCAGATGACCCGAAGGACGGGGAACCTGAGTCAATGAATAGAAATGCTTCCACACGTTCTGCGGAGCAAGAGAGAGAATTGTACTCATAACTTCTTAGTTTTATTAGTGAACGGCAAAGCCGCTAATCCATATATTCCCAACAAAATTAATAAAAAGGTTTGTATTCCATGCACTAATAGTGCAAAAATTCCTGCATCTTCTTTACCCACTCCATAGAGCATCATCATTGTTATGACAGCAAAATGCCACGGACCTGCCCCATTAGGGGTGGGGACAACGACTGCAATGCTACCCACAACAAACATCACCAATGCCGCCATAATGCTCAGATCGGCCGAGAAACCAAAACAAAAGAAGGATACGTAAAATTGCAGGAAATAACAGATCCAAATGGCAACGGTGTAAAAGATGAAAAGCGGCATCTGCTTCACATCTTTCAACGAAAGGATACCCACCCACACATTATGCAGAATGCCTCTCACCTTTGCAAAAACCGCCACATTCCTTATCAGAAAAAAGGCCAGCACACAAACAGCCGAAACACATATTATAATAATGTAAAAATGGGCAGAAGTCAACACATCGGTCAGCGCCCGCGTATCAGTTCCAGTTTCTTTGAAAAAAGTGGCAAACACACCGGCTTGCAGCAACAAGGTCACTCCTGTTATCAAAGCTACACAGAGAGTATCGATCAGACGCTCCGTCACCACTGTCCCCAAAGACTTGGGAAAAGAAGTGCCGTCATACTTTGCCAAAATGCCGCAACGGGAAATTTCACCCACACGAGGGACAATCAGATTAGCGGCATACGACACAAAAACAGCATACACGCAGTCTGATGTTTTGGGATACTCACCCAACGGAGCCAATGTAAGTTTCCACCTCCATCCCCGGAAGATGTGACTAAACACACCAAATACCAGCGAAAGCAGCATCCAACTATAATCCATCCCGCCATCCAATACTTCCCACACATGCCCGAAATTAAATCCGCGGTACATCCATATCATTATCGCAGCTCCCAAAACCAACGGAAGTAGTATTTGCAGACTCTTTTTTACAATCTTTTTTATATGAGTTCCTTCCAAAATCAGCGTATTTTAAATTTATAATGTTTACCTTTGCACGATGCAAAGATACTATCTTAGCGAAATAAACCTATTTATTAACGATAGAAAAATAACGGAATGGGATTAGTCAAACCAAAAAAATTTCTGGGACAACACTTCCTTAAAGACCTGAGTATTGCAAAAGACATAGCCGATACAGTGGACGAATGTCCCGGTTTACCTATTCTCGAAGTAGGACCGGGCATGGGAGTATTAACCCAATTCCTGATGGAAAAAGGACGTGAAGTGAAAGTGGTAGAGCTTGATTTTGAATCGGTTGCCTATCTGCGTGAGAACTTCCCCGCTTTGGAAGGAAACATCATAGAAGATGACTTTCTGAAGCTGAAACTGGAGAAGCTGTTTGACGGCAGACCTTTTGTCCTCACCGGTAACTATCCTTATAATATATCCAGCCAAATCTTTTTTAAAATGCTGGACTACAAAGACCTGATTCCCTGTTGCACCGGAATGATTCAGAAAGAAGTGGCCGAACGTATTGCCGCCGGTCCGGGCAGCAAGACATACGGCATCCTGAGCATTCTGATTCAAGCATGGTATAAGGTGGAATATCTGTTTACCGTACACGAACATGTGTTCAACCCGCCCCCCAAAGTAAAAAGTGCCGTCATCCGCATGACACGCAACGAAACAAAAGAACTGGGGTGCAACGAGAGGTTGTTCAAACTTATCGTGAAAACCACTTTCAACCAACGACGCAAGACTTTGCGGAATTCCATCTCTTCAATTTTAGAAAAAGGAAATCCGCTGAGCAATGATCCGGTATTCAACAAACGCCCGGAACAGTTATCGGTACAGGAATTTATCGAGCTGACCAACCGGGTGGAAACCGCTCTGAAAGACAAAGCAGACATAGACTGCGGCAACGACATCGCCCGCAAAGGTGCAACAAGCCAAAAGGAATAACCTATTTATTTTATATTAACGGAAGAAGAATAGGATGAATAAAGAGGAATTAGAAAAAGTAGAGCAGCTCATCGAGCAAAAGAACTCCGAAGAACTGAAAGGACTGCTCTCCGGCTTACATCCTGCCGACATTGCCGAACTGTGCAATGAACTGGATGCCGAAGAAGCCCGGTTTATTTATCTGTTATTGGATAATGAAACAGCTGCCGATGTCCTCATCGAAATGGACGAGGACGCACGTAAGGATTTCTTAGAGATACTTCCTTCCGAAACAATTGCCAAGCGATTTGTAGACTACATGGACTCGGATGACGCCGTTGACATCATCCGTGAAATGGACGAAGACAAACAGGAAGAAGTCCTTTCGCACATCGAAGATATAGAACAGGCAGGCGACATTGTCGACTTGCTGAAATACGATGAAGACACCGCCGGCGGTTTGATGGGAACCGAAATGGTCATCGTAAATGAAAACTGGAGTATGCCCGAATGTCTGAAAGAAATGCGTATTCAGGCAGAAGACATGGATGAAATCTATTATGTATATGTAGTGGATGACGACGAACGCCTGCGTGGTGTATTCCCCTTAAAAAAGATGATTACCAGTCCTTCTGTTTCCAAAGTGAAGCATGTGATGAAGAAGGACCCGATCTCAGTACATGTAGACACTCCGATAGACGAAGTGGTTCAGTTAATTGAAAAATACGACTTGGTGGCAGTCCCCGTAGTAGACAGCATCGGTCGTTTAGTGGGGCGTATCACTGTAGACGATGTAATGGACGAAGTCCGTGAACAGGCCGAACGCGATTACCAGTTGGCATCCGGTTTGTCTCAAGACGTAGAAACGGACGACAGCGTATTCCGCCAGACCACAGCACGTCTGCCATGGCTGCTGATTGGAATGATTGGCGGTATCGGCAACTCCATGATACTGGGAAACTTCGACAGCACCTTTGCAGCCCATCCCGAAATGGCACTCTATATCCCGCTTATCGGCGGTACGGGAGGAAATGTGGGAACACAATCTTCCGCACTAGTAGTACAGGGGCTTGCCAACAGTTCGCTGGATGCCCACAATACATGGAAACAAATCGTTAAAGAATCCGTAGTAGCCGTTATCAATGCGACTATCATTTCCATGTTGGTTTATATTTATAACTTTATCCGCTTCGGAGCAACTGCCACCGTATCTTACTCGGTATCAGTCAGCCTGTTCGCTGTTGTCATGTTTGCTTCCATCTTCGGAACCTTGGTCCCCATGACACTCGAAAAGCTAAAAATAGATCCCGCCATTGCCACGGGACCGTTTATCTCCATTACCAACGATATCATAGGCATGATGCTTTATATGGGCATTACGGTATTACTATCGTAATTCTCTTTCTTCATAATGTGTTTCGGGCACGGATTTCATATTCTGTATCACCATATTAAGTGTGACAAAGGATGAGATTCGTGCCCGAAATACAACATTTATCGACCTAAAATAAAAAAAACAGGCAAAATAGTATGAAGTTCTAATTTATTTCTTTTAATTTGTAAACTGTTGCTATAATAAGAAAGCTCACTTTAAAAATCTATACGATGGACTCGAATGAAACTAATCGCCCTTTAACCGAAGTTCCGATGGACAAGACGCCCGAAACTTTGGTATCATCCCCCGCCCAAGCGGAAGAGAATAACACTATGTATGTACCTAAACAAACCAAAGAAGAGGTCATTAAACGTCTAAAAGAACTCAACGAAGATGCTTGCAATGCCGACAAACAAGAGTTGGATTTGCTGAAACAAACTTTCTATAAGTTACACAAAGCAGAACAGGAAACGGCTCGTAAAACATTTATAGAGGCCGGTGGAGCACCCGAAGCATTTGTAATGCCTTCAGACGACTCTGAAAGCCGCTTCAAGGAAGCCATGAGTTCCATCAAAGAGAAAAGAAGCGCCATGCTTGCGGAGCAGGAGAAAGAAAAAGAAGAGAACTTGCAGAAGAAACTGGCCATCATTGAAAAGCTGAAAGAGCTGTCTGAATCTCACGATGACGCCAACAAAGCCTACAATGAATTCAAAAAACTACAGCAAGAATGGAATGAAATCAAGCAAGTTCCGGCAGCCAAAATCAATGAACTATGGAAGAATTACCAGCTTTATGCTGAAAAGTTCTACGATCTGATTAAGCTGAACAATGAATTCCGCGAATATGATTTCAAGAAAAACCTCGAAATTAAACTGCATCTCTGTGAAGCAGCCGAAAAACTGGCAAACGAAGAAGACATCATTTCCGCTTTCCACCAATTACAGAAACTGCATCAGGAATTCCGTGATACAGGTCCCGTAGCCAAAGAATTGCGCGAAGAAATCTGGACACGTTTTAAAACTGCTTCAACAACCGTAAACCGCCGTCACCAGCAGCACTTCGAAGCCCTAAAAGAAAAAGAGCAACGCAACTTGGATGAAAAGACCGTTATTTGCGAAATTGTGGAAACAATGGAGTATGACACATTTACCACCTTCCAGGATTGGGAAAATAAAACACAGGAAGTCATTGCTTTGCAGGCCAAATGGAAAACCATCGGCTATGCTCCGCAGAAAATGAATGTGAAAATATTCGAGCGTTTCCGTTCGGCATGTGATGAATTCTTTAAATGCAAAGCCGAATTCTTCAAGTCTGTCAAGGAAAACATGTCCGGCAATTTGGAGAAAAAGAAAGAATTATGTGAAAAGGCTGAAGCGCTGAAAGACAGCACAGACTGGAAGACTACCGCCGAAGTATTGAGCAAATTGCAAAAGGAATGGAAAACCATCGGCCCGGTCCCAAAGAAATATTCGGAAATGATATGGAAGCGTTTCATCGGGGCTTGTGACTATTTCTTTGACCAAAAGAACAAGGCTACTTCTTCACAACGTTCTGTTGAACAGGAAAATATGGTGCTGAAAAAAGAGATTATCGAAAAGCTGAATGCAATCAACGCTCAAGAAACTCCTGAAGAAGATGCCGATAATACCATTCGTGAGCTGATGAAAGAATGGAATACAATCGGCCATGTCCCTTTCAAGGAAAAAGATAAGTTATACAAACAATATCACGCAATAATTGATAAGTTGTTCGATAAACTGAACCTGTCTGCTTCTCAGAAGAAGTTGAGCAACTTCAAGTCAAACATCGGTAAAGAAGGTAATATATACCGTGAACGTGAAAAGCTGGTTCGTGCGTATGAAAATATGAAAAACGAAATTCAAACGTACGAAAATAACTTGGGATTCCTGACCAGTTCGTCAAAGAAAGGCAGTAACCTGGTAACAGAAATGAATCGTAAAGTTGAAAAGTTAAAAGCAGATTTAGAATTAATACTGAAGAAAATCGAAATCATTGACCAATCAATGAGTAAAGAATAAAAAAATATTCTTATATCTTGATTCCGCCGTCTTAATCAGAAGGAGCATCCTTTTATATTGAGATGGCGGTTTTTTAAATACATCTGTTCAATAGACTCGGAAAAGATGTTTCTTTGGGAGAATTGGCAATCCCGATTTGCCCCCGAATCAATGTCCCACTTTTTTCGAAAGACAAAATGAGAGCAATAAAAAAGCTCCTAAAACAATATATTTAGGAGCTTTTTAAACTTTAACAAGTAATTTCTTTGTTGGGATACCAGGATTCGAACCTGGAAAAACAGGACCAGAATCTGTTGTGTTACCATTACACCATATCCCAATGTCCTTTATCAAAAGCCTCATTTCGTTTTTGACGGTGCAAAGATACCGCTTTTTCTGAAACCTACAAACTTTTATATAACTTTTTTCTAAAAAAACTCCATTATTTTACTGTAAAGTGAATTGGCATAGAAGTATTATCATCATCCAACATACTTCTTCACAAGTAAAACCAAAGTCAACAAATCCATCTAATTTATTAATAATCAGAATATATTCATAAATATCCAATCTGACATCCGAAACAAACACATCCAACTCCGGCAAAACATTCAAAGAGCCATTCTGTTTGTCCGGTACGACCACCCTATCTTTCATCCTTTAATATATTTGAGGTAAAAACAGAGGTAAATCAAAACTTATCTAAGGGATTAACCTAATATTAAAAGGTTCTCTAACTAAAAAAAACAAAAAGAGCGCATATTTCAAGCACATTTTTTCGTTGTAATTAGAAAACCAAGTATCTTTGTACTTTGTTGTAAATGTAGACTATTGAGTAAAATTAGTATTAAATAGAATGAACGAAGCAAAGTATTTAGTAAAAAAAATAACAGAAGGTATTCAAGAAAAAAAAGGTAAAAACATTGTTATAGCAGACCTTAGTTCCATTGACGATACGATTTGCAATTATTTTGTTATCTGTCAGGGAAATTCTCCCAGCCAAGTCACAGCGATTGTCGACTCGGTAAAAGATTATGTCCGTATAGCAACAGATAATAAGCCGACTGCAATAGACGGACTCCAAAATGCACAATGGGTAGCAATGGACTATAGTGATGTCTTAGTACATGTATTCCTACCCGAGGTCAGAGATTTCTATAATCTGGAGCACCTATGGGCAGATGCCAAGCTTACCTACTTACCCGATTTAGATTAAACATTTGATAGAAAAAAAATGAGTGAAACTAATAATAACAACAAGCCTAAAATAAATATGCCACGCTTTAATTTAAGCTGGTTATATGTTATCATCGCAATGAGCTTTGGTATCCTCTATTTTTCCAATCAGGAAGGAGGAATAGATAAGCAAATCACTTATACCGAGTTTAAAGACATGGTGAATAAGGGGTATGCGAATAAAATCATTGCCTATGACAATAATACAGTTGAAATGTTTATCAAACCTGAGTATATCAAAGATGTATTCAAGAATGATTATAAGAGAGTAGGAAGAAGTCCCTCACTGAGTGTAGAAATCGGTTCGATAGAATCATTGGACAAATTTTTGGAAAAAGCTCAGGAAGAGGGTCATTTTACGGGCTCGATCAGTTACGAGAAAAAACGTGACTATTTCGGCGCTCTGTTTTGGAATATCGCTCCTTTCCTACTTCTAATCGGTATTTGGATGTTTGCCATGCGCCGTATGAGCGGAGGCGGAGGTTCGGGTGGCGCCAATCCTTTTAATGTAGGTAAAAGTAAAGCCCAAGTATATGAAAAGGGAGACAAGACCAACCGAATTACATTTAAGGATGTAGCCGGTCAGGCAGAAGCAAAGCAGGAGGTAGAAGAAATTGTAGAGTTTCTGAAACAACCACAGAAATATACGGAACTTGGAGGTAAAATACCTAAAGGCGCTTTGCTTGTAGGCCCTCCGGGAACAGGTAAAACCCTGCTTGCAAAAGCTGTGGCAGGTGAAGCAGATGTTCCGTTCTTCTCATTATCCGGCTCTGATTTCGTTGAAATGTTTGTGGGTGTAGGCGCTTCACGTGTTCGTGACCTTTTCCGTCAGGCCAAGGAAAAAGCTCCTTGTATAATTTTCATTGACGAAATTGACGCAGTAGGACGTGCACGCGGTAAAAACCCGAGTATGGGTGGAAATGACGAACGCGAAAACACACTGAACCAATTATTAACCGAAATGGATGGCTTCGGCTCTAACAGTGGCGTCATTATTTTGGCCGCTACCAACCGTGTAGATATCCTCGATAAAGCATTGCTTCGTGCCGGACGTTTTGACCGTCAAATTCATGTTGATTTACCCGACTTGAATGAACGCAAGGAAGTGTTTGGCGTACATTTAAAGCCTTTGAAGCTGGATCATTCGGTAGACATCGATTTATTAGCCCGTCAGACTCCCGGATTCAGCGGCGCAGATATTGCCAATGTATGTAATGAGGCCGCCCTGATTGCTGCCCGTCATGGCAGACCCGCCGTAGGAAAACAGGATTTTCTGGATGCAGTAGACCGTATCATCGGTGGTTTGGAAAAGAAAACCAAAATTATGACCGCTGCCGAGAAAAATACGATTGCTTTACACGAGGCCGGTCATGCCACTCTTTCATGGTTCCTGGAACATGCCAATCCATTAATCAAGGTCACCATTGTTCCGCGTGGCCGCGCTTTGGGTGCTGCGTGGTATTTGCCCGAAGAAAGGCAAATCACCACTAAAGAGCAGATGTTGGACGAAATGTGTGCTACTTTAGGCGGGCGTGCTGCCGAAGAGTTATTCACCGGACATATCTCAACCGGAGCAATGAACGACTTGGAAAGAGTGACCAAACAATCTTACGGCATGATTGCATACGCCGGAATGAGCGACAAGCTGCCGAACTTATGTTATTACAGTAATGAAGAATATTCTTTCAGCAAACCATATAGCGATCGCACAGCCGAACTTATTGATGAAGAAGTTAAACGCATGATTAACGAACAATATGACCGTGCCAAAGCAATCTTGTCCGAGCACAAAGACGGACACAACAAGCTAGCCCGCCTTTTGGTTGAAAAAGAAGTTATTTTTGCCGAAGATGTCGAACGCATATTTGGCAAACGCCCTTGGACCTCACGCTCAGAAGAAATTATGGCAGCCGAAGAAGGTACTTCTAAAACCATAAAAGAAACTGAAAACTTTGATGAAAAGGAAATAGAAGAAAAAAAAGAAGAAGCATAAATAAAAAAGTATTGCCATTCTATATTTTCAAGTCAAGACAGACAAAGAAAATATGGGATGGCATTAGTATATTTACATAATAAAATTACCATGAAAAACAATTTCATGCAACGTGCCATTACCGGGATTATTTTTGTAGCTGTATTAATCGGCTGCATACTAGGAGGCCCCGTTTCATTCGGCATCTTGTTTGCTATCATCAGTGCAGCAGCCATTAATGAATTTGGCAATTTAATCAACAAGCAAGAAGACGTGCAGATGAATAAGCGTATCTGCATATTAGGAGGCATATTCTTATTTCTATGCTTTTTCTATTATGGCATCAACCCCGCTCAAACAGGTATATTCGTTCCCTATTTGGCACTAATCATCTACCTAATGGTAAGCGAACTGTATCTCAAGAAGAAAAATCCGTTGAACAATTGGGCTTACGCCATGTTCAGCCAAATTTATCTTGCATTACCGTTTGCCTTATTAAATGTATTGGCATTCCATTCTGATGAAACAATCAGTGTTTCACAATACAACCCTATTCTTCCTCTCTCCATCTTTATCTTTAACTGGGTGAATGACACCGGTGCTTATTGTACCGGAATGCTCTTCGGAAAGCACCGCCTATTTGAACGCATCTCACCCAAGAAGTCATGGGAAGGTTCTATCGGTGGCGGTGTATTCAGCATTATCGCTGCTTTTGTCATGGCTTATTTTTTCCCATTTATGTCAACAGGAGTGTGGGTAGGACTAGGATTGACTATCGTTGTATTCGGTACATGGGGCGACTTGAGTGAGTCACTGTTCAAACGTTATCTGGGATTGAAAGATTCCGGAAACATTCTGCCGGGACATGGTGGAATACTTGACCGTTTTGACAGTGCCATCCTCGCTATCCCGGCAGCAGTAGTTTATTTATATGTGGTATCTCTATTTTAATTCCGGTAAATCGAATGGAGTAAATGAGGGGGAAGTCTCATCCGTCAGAGGACGTTCTACCGTTGCCATTCCTACAACCATAAAAGACAGATATCCCAACAAGAAATCCTGTCGCCAAAAAACTTTTTAAGTTATATTTCATATACTCCGGGATTTTGGTTCATTATTCCCGAAACGACAAAAATATCCCTTAAAAAGTTTATTTCTTCAATAAAGACACCATCTGTCGTGCCGCCTGCCGGGAAGCTCCTGCCGGTCCCAATATCTGGATAATACGCTCGTACTCAACCATCATTTGTTCTCTATACACCTTATTATATAAAACAGACTCAAGTTCCGAACGGATATTCGCAACAGTCATTGTATCAGCAACCAACTCACGGACAACTTCTTTATTGGCAATCAGATTAACTAATGAAATATATTTCACCTTCAGAATATGCCGGCGCAAAAATGCAATAAACTTTCCAAGAGGAGTATGATAGCACACCACCTGTGGAACCCGGAACAATGCCGTTTCCAATGTGGCTGTTCCCGAAGTCACCAACGCCGCCTGTGCCTGCCGCAACAATCTATAAGTTTGTCCAAAGACTATCTTAACAGGAACTTTCGGATTCAAGTATCCTGAATAATAAGAAGATTCCATGCCCGGTGCACCGGCAAGCACCAATTGATAATCCTTTGTAAAAGGTGCAGCCGCCTCCAACATTTTAGGAAGATTATCCTTAATCTCCTGTTTACGGCTGCCGGCAAGCAAGGCAATTACCGGCTTGTCATTCAAACCGTTTTCGGCTGCAAAAGCACCGAAAGTTTCCACATTTCCTTTGCAATATTCATCGACCGCATCCACACACGGATTTCCCACGTAATGAATAGGATAACGATATCCTGCAAAAAAATCGATTTCAAACGGAAGAATGGAAAACAGTTCATCCACATCCCGCTTAATGTTCTTTATTCTATATTCTTTCCATGCCCAAATCTTGGGAGAAATATAATAGTAGACAGGTATTTGAGTGTTCTTCTTGATATACTCGGCGATTTTTAAATTAAATCCGGGATAATCCACCAAAATAACCACATCAGGCTGCCATGCGACAATATCCTCCTGACATTGTCGCATATTACGAAGAATGGTTCGCAAATGCAATAATACAGGTATAAATCCCATATAAGCCAGCTCTTTATAATGCTTCACCCTGCTTCCTCCGACAGCACTCATTTTATCACCTCCAAAGAAACGGAAATCTGCCTGAGAATCCTCTTGCTGCAAAGCACGCATCAAATTGGATGCATGCAAGTCCCCTGATGCCTCGCCTACTATCAAATAGTATTTCATACGTCTAATTTCCAGTTTTTCAAGTCCTTTATTATGCTATAAGCCGTAACATCTATCTGTGTAGGCGTAATGGCAACATAACCGTGATTCAATGCCCAATGATCAGAATCAACAGCTTCAGGCTCATGATTCACAAACTGCCCTGTCAGCCAATAATATTCTCCGCCTCTGGGGTGTGTGCAGACTTTCCATTCCTTTTCCCAAGTACCGTTCGTCTGACGGCAAATACGTACTCCCTTAAACTCAGCGACATCCGGGAAATTCACGTTCAGACAAATACCGGCCGGCAAACCATGTTCAAGCACCTCTTCTGTTATTCTGCGGATATAAGGCAATAATGCTGAAAAATCAGCATCAGCCAAATGATTACACAAAGAATAGCCTATAGAGGGAATCCCTTTCAAACAACCTTCGATCACCACTCCCATTGTGCCGGAGTAATGTACATTCACAGCCGAATTGTCACCATGATTGATTCCACCTATCACCACATCAGGACGATGGGGAACAACAGCATGCAAAGCCAACTTCACACAATCAACCGGAGTACCACTACATTTATATACAGTCAGATCTTCTTCTTCGCGTACTTTATAATATCTGACAGGATGCTCAGAAGTGATTGAGCCGGATGCACCGGAACGCGGTCCGTCCGGAGCCATCACAATAATCTCCCCCAATCCGCGCAATGCACGAATCAGTTCATTCAACCCTTTAGCATTCACTCCGTCATCATTAGACAGCAATATCAATGGTTTTTCTTTCTTCATACTCATTAAATCTCTATTTTTTCTTGGAGTGTAAAGATACAACTCTTTAGCCGAACTATCCCCCCTGAGAATAGAAAATTATCTTAATCTTCTACAACCCAATGCTAAAATTGAAATAGAATTAGCAAGAAATAATTATCTTTGTCCCAGTTGAGTTATTAACAAAACCAATGAGTTATCAACAGTTTTGCTAATGTCTGCTGATTTTAATAGGTGTGCTCATCTATTATTAGTTACTTCGCAGCGAGAAAAAACTGATTAATATGGGAAAAATTATTGCTTTAGCCAATCAAAAAGGTGGAGTAGGTAAAACTACCACCACTATCAACCTGGCTGCTTCTCTAGCTACACTAGAGAAAAAAGTATTGGTTATTGATGCTGACCCACAGGCCAATGCATCATCTGGATTGGGCGTGAACATTAAAGAGGTAGAGTGTTCTATCTATGAATGTCTTATCAACAAAGCCGATATACGGGAAGCAATTTATACCACCGACATCGACGGACTCGACATTGTTTCTTCTCACATTGACCTGGTAGGGGCGGAAATAGAAATGCTGAACCTGGAAGACCGTGAAAAGATAATGAAAAGAGTGCTTGGTCCAATGAAAAACGAATATGACTATATTCTGATAGATTGTTCGCCTTCATTGGGACTCATCACAATAAACGCACTGACAGCAGCAGATTCTGTAATCATTCCTGTGCAGTGTGAATATTTTGCCTTGGAAGGCATCAGCAAATTGCTGAACACCATTAAAATTATAAAATCGAAACTGAACCCGTCACTGGAAATAGAAGGTTTCTTGCTGACTATGTTCGATTCACGTCTTCGTCTGGCCAACCAAATTTACGATGAAGTGAAAAGACACTTTCAGGAACTGGTATTCAAGACGATTATACAGCGAAACGTTAAACTAAGCGAAGCTCCCAGCCACGGCATACCTGTCATTCTATATGATGCCGACTCAACCGGAGCCAAGAACCATTTAGCGTTAGCACAAGAAATTATAACACGTAACAATAAGTAAACGATGGCAGTACAGAAGAAATTTGCTTTAGGACGCGGACTTGACGCACTGATTTCAACCGAAGAAGTAAAGACCTCCGGTTCTTCTTCTATTAATGAAATAGAACTGAGCAAAATCTCCGTCAACCCGAATCAGCCGCGTCGTGAATTTGACCCGGTAGCACTTCAAGAGTTGGCAGACTCTATCGCGGAAATTGGTATTATTCAACCTATAACGTTACGTCAACTAAGTGAAGACTCTTATCAAATCATAGCCGGGGAGCGTCGTTACCGTGCCTCTGTCCAAGCCGGACTAAAAACCATTCCTGCCTATATCCGCACAGCCGATGACGAAAATGTGATGGAAATGGCATTAATTGAAAATATCCAGCGGGAGGATTTGAATTCATTGGAAATAGCCTTGGCTTATCAGCATTTATTGGAACAATATGAGCTGACACAGGAACGGCTGAGTGAGCGTGTCGGCAAGAAACGTACTACGATAGCCAACTATCTTCGCCTGTTAAAACTACCGGCACAGATTCAGGTAGCGTTAAAGAACCGCGAAATAGACATGGGACACGCCCGCGCATTGCTGGCATTAGATGACCCTAAAACCCAAATACGAATATTTAATGAAATACAGACACAGGGGTATTCGGTACGCAAAGTGGAAGAAATAGTAAAAGCACTGACAAGCGGTGAGACCATAGACAGCGGTGGCAAGAAAATAAAGCCGAAAGGCAGTAAACTTTCGGAGGAGTATGTTATCCTGCAAAACCATTTATGCGGTTTCTTCGGTTCAAAAGTACAGTTATCATGTACAACTAAAGGAAAAGGCAAAATCAGCATTCCTTTTAATAATGAAGAAGATTTGGAGCGTATCATGGAAATATTTGATTTGCTAAAGAAGAAAGAATAAAGCGTTATTACGACATTGGAAAAAAGAATATCTACATATAAACTACTGTCTCTTTTGCTCTTGTGTCTGTTATGGACCGGGAGTACGGATGTTTACGGACAAAAAGCACGTCAACGCCGAATGGGAGTACGTGTAGATTCGCTGGCTCTCAAACAGCAAGCAATCACAGACAGTCTGGCTACAGATAGTATAACGACCGACAGTTTGGCTATACTGAACCAAAAAGAAATAGAGAAGTTGGAAGCTCCGGTCGACACCGCACTGCTGGCAAAGAAAAACGACTCCATACAGAACGCACTTCCAACGGAAAAGAAAAGATTTATTCCCAATTCGAACCGTGCTACATGGTTGGCTTTGATTATCCCGGGAGGAGGACAGATTTACAATAGGAAATATTGGAAACTGCCTATCGTATACGGCGGGTTTATGGGCTGTGCCTATGCGCTGAGTTGGAATGGCAAAATGTACAAAGATTACTCACAGGCATATCTTGATATCATGGACGATGATCCCAATACAAAAAGCTATGAAGATTTTCTTCCGCCCAATGCGGATATTTCCGGTCAGGAAGAACGATACAAGGAAATTTTCAGAAAAAGGAAAGACCTATATCGCCGCCAACGCGACTTAAGTATATTCGCGTTTATCGGTGTATACCTATTGTCTGTGATAGACGCTTATGTAGATGCCGAACTTTCGGATTTTGATATTTCAAAAGACTTGGGTCTCAAGATTGAACCTGTTATTTTTAACGATGGTCGCAATAAAATCGGTGGTAATGCAATCGGTTTACAATGCAGCCTCAAATTTTAAATTGCATGAAAAACTTTTTAATTGGCTTATTCGCACTTATAGGAACGACAGGAATCAGTGCACAAACACAAAGTATCACTGTTCACTCACAAACAACAGGAAAAGAAGAAGTAATCGACATTCCTGAAAGTATGCAGTCAGAAATGGACAGCCTCTTTTGGGATTGGCAGTCAAAGAATTACATCAGTATGGGCGAGAACTGTAAAATGACTTCAGTCAACCCCATTGTCAGCGATTCTATTTATATGGATCGTTTGTCTCGTATTCCGTCTATCATAGAAATGCCTTACAATGAAGCCGTTAGAAAATTTATAGATATGTATGCCAGCCGTCTGCGCAATAAAGTCTCTTTTATGCTGGCAGCGGCAAACTTCTATATGCCTATTTTTGAAGAAGCACTTGATTTATATGATCTTCCCATGGAATTAAAATATCTTCCAATCATTGAATCTGCACTAAATCCCGTAGCAGTTTCCCGGCAGGGAGCTACCGGCTTGTGGCAGTTCATGTTGGGAACAGGAAAAATATACGGACTGAAAAACAATAGCTTGATAGATGAAAGGCGCGATCCTATCAAATCGACTTGGGCTGCCGCACGTTATCTAAAAGATCTTTATGCCATCTATCAGGACTGGAACCTCGTATTAGCTGCCTACAATTGCGGTCCGGGTACCATCAACAAAGCAATACGACGTGCCGGCGGTGCAACAGACTATTGGACTATCTATAATTACTTACCTAAAGAAACCAGAGGATATGTACCTGCTTTTATTGCAGCCAACTATATTATGACCTATTATTGCGAACATGATATTTGCCCGATGGAAACTCAGCTCCCATCGGCAACAGATACTATCCATATCCATAAAGACCTTCATCTGCAACAAGTAGCAGAAGTCTGCAGCCTCAACATTGACCAATTACGCAGCCTGAATCCACAATATAAAAAGGATATCATTCCCGGCAACAGCGAATTATGCGTACTGCGTCTGCCCAACAATACAGTCAGTAGTTTTATTGACCGTCAGGACAGCATCTTTGCATATAAGGCAAACGAATATCTAAAAAAGAGGAAAGCCGTAGCCATCAAAGACAACACCGGCATCCGCACTTCATCCAAAGGAGCTGTGTATCATAAAATCAAATCCGGTGATACGTTGGGAGGAATTGCAGCCAAATACCATGTTTCCGTCAACCAACTGAGACGTCTTAACAATATAAAAGGCAATAATATCAGAGCCGGAAAATCATTGAGAATACGCTAATTAGTAAAAAAGAACGATTTAACACGATAGATTTACCGAAATCGCTTGCATAAAGATGTTTTTTGTATATTTTTGCATTATAGATTATATAGGAGGCAGATATGACGGATGAAAAACAACTTCAGGAACAAGCTGACGAAGAGATGATAAACCAAGGTTTTCAAGAACTTTTGGACAGTTATCTCGCAACCAAACATAGAAAGAAGGTAGAAATCATCACAAAGGCATTCAATTTTGCCAAGCAAGCCCACAAAGGAGTAAAACGACGTTCGGGTGAACCTTATATCATGCACCCGATAGCAGTTGCCAAAATTGTGTGTACTGAAATCGGACTAGGTTCCACCTCTATTTGTTCGGCCTTGTTACATGATGTAGTTGAAGATACCGACTACACAGTAGAAGATATTGAGAACCTGTTCGGCTCGAAGATTGCCCAAATCGTAGATGGACTAACTAAAATATCCGGCGGCATATTCGGTGACAGAGCTTCGGCTCAAGCAGAGAATTTCAAAAAACTGCTGTTGACCATGAGTGATGACATCCGTGTCATCCTTATCAAGATAGCCGACCGACTCCATAATATGCGCACATTGGGGTCAATGTTACCCAACAAGCAATATAAAATAGCCGGTGAGACCTTATATATCTATGCTCCGCTTGCCAACCGTTTGGGGCTTAACAAAATAAAGACAGAATTGGAAGATCTCAGTTTCCGATATGAACATCCCGAAGAATACGCTCAAATTGAAGCGAAACTGCAAGAAACACAGGCGGAACGTGAAGAGGTTTTTCGTGAATTTACGGCTCCTATCCGTGAGCGACTGGACAAAATGGGCATCAGTTACCGACTGATGGCGCGAGTCAAGTCTCCTTACTCCATTTGGAACAAAATGCAGACTAAGCATATCACGTTCGAAGAAATTTATGATATACTCGCTGTCCGCATTATCTTCACCCCCAAAGATCCCGAAGAAGAACTCAATGAGTGCTTTAATATATATGTGTCGGTTTCCAAAATTTACAAGCCACACCCCGACCGCCTGCGTGATTGGGTAAGCCACCCAAAATCCAACGGATATCAAGCTCTACACGTCACGCTGATGAGCAATAAAGGGCAGTGGATTGAAGTGCAGATACGCAGCGAACGTATGAACGACGTTGCCGAACAAGGCTTTGCTGCACATTGGAAATATAAAGAAGGAGGAGGCAGCGAAGACGAAGGTGAACTAGAAAAATGGTTACGTACCATCAAAGAAATTCTAGATGACCCACAACCGGACGCTATGGATTTTCTAGACACCATCAAATTAAATCTATTCGCATCCGAAATCTTTGTTTTTACTCCGAAAGGAGAAATAAAAACGATGCCGCAAAACTGTACGGCACTGGATTTTGCATTCTCTATCCATACTTTTCTGGGAAGCCACTGCATCGGTGCTAAAGTGAATCATAAACTGGTACCCCTCAGCCACAAGCTGCAAAGTGGAGACCAGGTGGAAATTCTGACTTCTAAGTCACAGCACGTCCAACCGTCATGGATTAACTTTGCTACCACAGCTAAGGCTAAAGCCAAAATTATGGCCATATTGAAGCGTGAGCAACGCGGCATGCAACAAAGCGGAGAAGAAATACTACGTGACTTCTTCAATAAAGAAGGATTGGAATTTACTCCCGACAATATACAGAAACTCTGCACTTTACACAACCTAAGAACACAGGAAGAGTTGTTCTCCGCCATTGGTTTTAAAACCATTATTCCAGGCGATAACGATAAAAACGAGTTAAAAGACAAGCCTGCCACAAGCAATTGGAAAAAATACATTTCTTTTGCTTTCGGTGGCAACAAGAGTAATAAGGATAAGTCCGAAGAAAAAGAGCCGATACAAAAGATTGACAGTAAAAAAATCCTGAAGCTTACTCCTGAAGCTATTCAAAAGAACTATGTAATAGCCGAATGTTGTAAGCCTATTCCGGGAGATGACGTATTGGGATATATTGATGACAATAATCGAATCATCATTCACAAACGTCAATGTCCTTTAGCTACCAAACTAAAAAGCAGCTATGGTAACAGACTTTTGGCTGTTCAATGGGAAACAGGCAAGTCTCTATATTTCCCCGTCAATCTATATATCAAAGGAATAGACCACATAGGACTACTAAATAAAGTCACAGAAATAATTTCCCAGCAACTGAATGTAAATATTCATAAGTTGACTATAGAAACAAACGATGGTATTTTTGAAGGAAGAATCCAATTGTTTGTGCATGATGTAGATGATGTAAGAACCATCTCTACAAACTTACGGAAAATCAGTGAAGTGAAGACAGTCACACGCATCGAGAAATTTGAAGATCTACCTAATTAGGTATTGTGTATAATATCATATTTCGTCACTGTAGGGAAACTAAACCGGCTTCCCTACGGTGTATGGATAATAATGGCTGTTTGATAAATGGCAGGAGTATTATGTCAGATAATCTAATTCTTTTCGCATACTTGCCAGTTCCTCGCGCACAAGCAACAAACGGTCGATAATCTCCGTTGTACGGATAGATGTATCTTTGCTTACCTTCAATTTCTGCTTAGCTCCCTGAAGCGTAAGTCCTTTCTCCTTCACCAAATGATACACTAAACGAATATTCTCAATATCCTCTTTACGATACTGACGCACATTCCCCCCTGCTTTTTTGGGAGTAATGAATGGAAATTCTTTCTCCCAAAAACGCAATAGCGATTCGTTAACATTAAACATCTTTGCCACCTCACCTATTGAGTAGTAAAGCTTTAGCTCTTTATTCGGATTATATGCCATTTTATCAAGAATTTATTTAGCACACACTGCAAATCATAAATCAGTCGAAAACCTTACCATGATTAGCAGCTATCTGCACCATCTTATCATAATCTTCCGCACTCAAATCCATGAAATAATAATTCACCGGATTCTGCACTTTACCCTTCACATGCACCTCATAATGCAAATGAGGTCCCGTGCTCTTTCCTGTATTCCCCACTTCGCCAATTACTTCGCCACGCACCACTTTCTGGCCCGGACGAACTTTATATTTACTCAGATGTGCATACCAAGTCACATAGCCGAATCCGTGATCGACCTGAATCAAATTTCCATAACCGGTCTCCCACCCTGCCTTTATCACTTTACCGTCTCCGGTGGCATATACGGGTGTACCGATATTGGCAGAAAAGTCCATTCCGGCATGAAACTTAGGCGTATTGTAAATAGGGTCGATACGTGTACCATACCCCGAAGCTGTTTTCTTTAAATCCTTATTGGATACCGGCATAATGGCCGGAATACACTTTAACATTTCATCGTGTCCTTTACACAAATCCACCACCTCATCAAAAGATTTCGACTGAATATAAAGTTGGCGATTCAACATATCCATCTTTTGAGTGGTATTCATTACCAGCTCGGCATTTGCCATATCCATCAACTGCTCATAACGATTCGTTCCTCCATAACCTGCTTTACGAATCGCATCCGAAACAGGATCGGCCTGCAACACCACCCGATACAAATTGTCATCACGCTGCTGGATATCCTGCATCACTCCCAGCGCCTCGTCCAAACGATGAGACAATACATTATACTGCGCCAGCAAACGTGCATTCTCTATACGAAGTTCCTTTTCGGAAGGTGAACCAAAAATGAACAATAGAATGATAAAACAGCCTGCCCCCAGACCCATCCCCACAAACAAACGGCGCAAGATGCTTATGGCACGTTGCCTCACTGTGGGGTAAATACGGTCGTAAGTTCTGGTTTTAGGATTATAAATATAGTAGACTTTACGCATCTATTTCTGCTTTTTGAAGTTTTTAATGCACAACACATCAATATTTTGCACAATTCTTGACGACAAAAATAATAAAACCAATTATCTTTGCAAATCCTTTTTGAGAATATTAACTAGAAGACAATATATTATAAGCGACATGATGACAGCTAAAGAAATTAGAGATTCTTTCAAAAGCTTTTTCGAGTCGAAAGGACACCAAATCGTCCCATCGGCTCCAATGGTCATTAAAGATGACCCCACATTAATGTTCACCAATGCAGGTATGAACCAGTTCAAAGACATTATTTTGGGCAACCACCCTGCCAAGAACAAAAGAGTGGCGGACTCACAAAAATGTTTGCGCGTAAGCGGAAAACACAATGACCTGGAAGAAGTTGGACACGACACCTATCATCACACCATGTTCGAAATGCTGGGTAACTGGTCTTTCGGAGATTACTTCAAGAAAGAAGCTATCAGTTGGGCATGGGAATATTTGGTAGATGTATTGAAAATAGACCCTAAAGATTTGTATGCTACCGTATTCGAAGGAAGCCCCGAAGAAGGATTGGAGCGTGATAACGAAGCGGCCGGATATTGGGAACAGTTCTTACCGAAAGATCATATTCTGAATGGAAACAAGCACGATAACTTTTGGGAAATGGGTGATACCGGACCTTGCGGCCCCTGTTCCGAAATTCATATCGATTCACGTTCGGAAGAAGAAAAAGCTCAACTTCCCGGCAATCAACTGGTAAACAAGGATCATCCACAAGTGATTGAAATTTGGAACCTTGTATTCATGCAGTTCAACCGTAAGGCTGACGGTTCATTGGAAGGCCTTCCCGCAAAGGTGATTGATACCGGTATGGGATTCGAACGTCTGGTCCGTACCCTTCAGGGCAAGACTTCAAACTATGACACTGATGTATTCCAGCCTATCATCAAAGCAATTGCTGAAATGGCAGGCACTGCTTACGGTCAGGATAACCAAAAGGATATCGCCATGCGGGTTATCGCCGACCACATCCGTACCATTGCATTCTCTATCACCGACGGTCAATTACCGAGCAATGCCAAGGCAGGTTATGTGATCCGCCGTATCCTCCGCCGTGCCGTTCGTTATGGTTATACTTTCTTAGGTCAGAAACAAGCATTTATGTACAAGCTGTTGCCCGTCCTGATTGAGAACATGGGCGAAGCTTACCCCGAATTAAATGCTCAAAAAACACTAATAGAAAAAGTAATCAAAGAAGAAGAAGAATCATTCCTACGCACATTGGAAACCGGTATCCGCCTGCTCGACAAAACCATGGCTGACACCCAGGCTTCCGGAAAAAAAGAAATTAGTGGTGTGGATGCCTTCACCTTGTATGACACTTTTGGCTTTCCACTTGACTTAACTGAACTTATTCTTCGCGAAAATGGCATGACTGTAAACGAAGAGGAATTCAATGCAGAAATGCAGAAACAGAAAGAACGTGCACGTAATGCTGCTGCCGTTGAAACAGGTGACTGGATTACTGTAAAAGAAGGTGAAACCAATTTTGTAGGTTACGATTTTACCGAATACGAAACCAGCATTTTGCGCTACCGCCAGGTAAAACAGAAAAACCAGACACTTTATCAGATTGTATTAAGTGATACTCCGTTCTATGCAGAAAGTGGTGGTCAGGTAGGCGACACAGGTGTTATCGTAAGCGAATTCGAGACTATCGAAATAATCGATACTAAGAAGGAAAATAATCTTCCGATTCATATTACCAAAAAATTGCCTGAACATATCGAGGCTCCTATGATGGCGTGTGTAGACACAGAGAAACGTGCCGCTTCAGCAGCCAACCACTCTTGTACTCACTTGCTGGATGAAGCATTGCGCCAAGTATTGGGTACGCATGTAGAACAGAAAGGTTCTTTGGTAACTCCCGAATCTTTGCGTTTCGACTTCTCTCACTTCCAGAAGGTGACAGACGAACAGCTCCGTGAAGTAGAACATTTGGTCAATACCAAGATTCGTGAAAATATTCCTTTGACCGAATACCGCAACCTACCAATCGAAAAGGCTAAAGAACTGGGAGCAATCGCCTTGTTTGGTGAAAAGTATGGTGACGAAGTTCGCGTTGTTCAGTTTGGCAATTCTATCGAGTTCTGTGGAGGTACACACGTATCAGCCACCGGCAAGATTGGTATGGTCCGTATCATCAGCGAAAGCTCGGTCGCTGCCGGAGTGCGCCGCATCGAAGCTATTACCGGTGCCAAAGTAGAAGAGTTGATGGATGCCGTTCAAGATACACTGAACGACCTGAAAGCATTGTTCAACAATGCTCCCGACCTGAAAGTTGCTATCCGTAAGTATATTGACGAAAACGCCGGTTTAAAGAAGCAGGTAGACGAGTTCATGAAAGAAAAAGCTGCTGAAGTGAAAGCCAGATTAGTAGCTAATGCCAAAGAAGTGAACGGTGTAAAAGTGGTAAAAGCTGTTATCCCGATGTCTGCCGATATAGTGAAAGATATTGCATTCCAGTTGAAAGGTGAAATTCCCGCCAACTTGTTTGTGGTTATCGGTAGTGTCGACAATAACAAACCAATGCTGACAGTAATGATTAGTGATGATCTGGTGAAAGCCGGACAGAACGCAGGCAAGTTGGTTCGCGAAGCTGCCAAGTTAATCCAAGGCGGTGGCGGTGGTCAGCCTCACTTTGCAACAGCCGGCGGTAAAAATGCCGATGGCTTGAATACAGCTGTTGACAAAGTCATTGAATTGGCCGCACTGTAATCCAATAAAAATCCATCCATATTAAATATGATGAACAGTCCTGGTATTTGACTAAAAAGTCAATACCGGGACCTTTTTTTATACAAAAGAAAATCCAATATTTCTCTTGATATATGCCCAAAACTTACTACTTTTGAAAATATTCATTTACCAGCAACACAAAACATTAAACAATATGATGAAAAAACAGTACTCACACTTAGTCCTATTCCTCTCACTTTGCACCCTCACCGCTTGCAACGACAGTAAAAATGAAGACAGTATCGACCCCGACCCGCTACCTCCTTCCATCACCTATCATGTGGAAGGCTATGCCGAATTAGGAGCTTTCGACCACAACAGCACTCTAACAGTATTTCCGCTAGATAAAAGTTTGGCTCACATAGAAGAACAAGCATATGGCGGTAAAGTGGAAACCGACTACGGCCTTTTCTCTGCAAGCGGCAATATGAAGTTCCAAGAAAGTCTTTACTTCGAAGTACAAGTCACCGGCAACTTCTTTAACGGGACCAAGGGAAGGCGCTCGGAACACAAAACCACTTTGCGCGCCATCAACCATGTGATTAATCACGCTGACGAGGAACGCTCCATCAACCGATACATAAAACTTCCGGCTACCAATGTCAATATATTTACCCAACTGACAGCAGCCCGCATCTGCACCCTGCTGAAAAAAGCTGCGGGCTATAACGAAATGAGCCACACGATAACCGATATCTACCGGAATGCATCGGAACAAGCCCTGAAAGAAGTATTGACCGCTTTCAGCATCAGCGATATATATGTGTCCATGCTCAGCATTGACCCCACTCGGGCTTCTTTCAGCCAATACAATGCCCCGGCCTCCATGATGGCTGCCGTTTCCAACATCCTCTTAACTTCCGTAGACGAAGAATTATTAGATACTTTCTTCACGGAATGGGACAAAGATTTCGCTCCGGACGGCCGCATTGATAATGAAGATATCAAAGAAAGCATCCGCGACGGACAGCAGAGCCTGAAATACACCAATGTCTACAAACAATTGGATTCTTTCTACAAAGCATATGACTTCAAATCCGATTTCCCGGAATTTTGGAAGTTTGTAGACCGGAATGGAGACGGCATACTCGACAAACAAGACAAACCGGATGACTTCGAAATTACAGAAGAAGAACTTACCCCATCCAAACAACAATGCATCCAGCTGTTGGAGCAGGTTAATAAATATCTGCGCGACTTCCTGCAAACGGAGTGCGTATGGGAAGCCAACTTCTGTGGTGCCATCGGCCCCATTCCCGACTATCCCACTACGCTGGTTCCCACAGACAGCGAAGTGTACGAAATATGGACTGCCGCCTACGCTACTATCCGTCAATGCAATTATATGATTCATATATTGACAAGCAAAACCTATGATTATGACGTGAAACCATACGTGGGAACTGCCTATACCATTCAGTCGCTGATATATCAAAGTCTCACGCAATTGTTTGGAGACGTGCCATACGTCACTCCCGACAATTTCAATGATATCGATTACGGCAACCATGTAACACGCACCCCGGTCAAATTTATCTATGCCAAGCAATTAGAAGCTTTGGAAAAATATGCAGACGCACTGCCACCGGATGCCGCACAAACCAAGCCGGAGAGCCATCCGGTTTCCTTTGTCGCCGCCCAACTGCTCATGGCAACCATGTATGCGGAGATAAAGGACTACACCAACGCATCCAAGCATTTTGCTAAAATAGACAGCAATACATACTTCAGTGCTTATCTGTGGAAAATCAGCAATAACGAATCTCCGATGCTTGATAAGCCGCTTTACAAGAAATACTTTGAAGGACCTTATCATCTCATCTATCGCATTGCCAACCAAAACGCATTGCGAGTGGAACTATTACTGGCAAACAATCAGGTGGCAAAGGCTTCCGATGCCATGAAGAAGCTGGACAGAGAATGGAAAGGCAGTGATAAAGCCGATGAAATAAGAGCGCGTCTGCTGGAAAAAGGAGTCAATATAATGGGGCAGACTTTCGGATGCTTCTCTTTCCTCAAGCGCATGGGAGCAGCCAAAGAACTACTGAACATAAAAGATTATCAGCTCCTGTTGCCGTTGCCTTCATTAATAATAGCCGAGACACCCGGCATTACGCAAAATACGGGATATTGATAAATTCATAAATGTTGATAATGACGGGGAGGCTTTTCACCAGTCTGGTGTTATTGTCATTCTGAATGAAATGAAGAATCCGGAAGCATAAAGTAGATGTAACCAGGTCCTTCACTTCGTTCCCTTCCCTATTCCATCTGCTCCTTCGGCCAGTTCACCAGATAAAGGGTTTCGGTGGCACGGGTAAAGGCTGTGTAAAGCCAACGAAAATAATCGGGCGTCAACATATCCTCCGTCATATACCCTTGGTCGAGGAAGACACGTTTCCACTGTCCGCCTTGCGCTTTATGGCATGTCACCGCATAAGCATATTTCACTTGCAGGGCATTGTAATGAGGGTCAGCCTTCATCTTCTTCATCCGCTCCCGCTTGACGGTGATATCGGCATAATCCTCCAGCACCGCATAGAAAAGCTTGTCGTTCTGTTCTTTAGGCAACGCCGGAGTATCGGTATGGAGAGTATCGAGCAATAGCTTAACCTCCAATTCCACATCACCATAATCAGGAAACGCCAACACAACATCTGCAAAACGAAAACCGTATGCTTCACGCACCCGACGTACCCGACGCACTACGGCAATATCGCCATTCGCAATAAAGTCTATCTCCTTGCACTGCTCCGTCCAGAAATAATTATTCTTTGCCACCATCAATAAATCACCACTGTTCAATTCATCCTCACGATAGAGAATCATGTTACGAATCCCCCTGTTATAAATATTAGCCCGCTTATTAGAGCGACATACCACAATGGTTTCGTCCATCCCAGCATGGTCATAACTGTCATTGATAGCCTCTATCAGTTCATTCCCCGGAATAATACGAATATCCGGGAAGCCATCGACACGGATGGAAGGAAGCGCAAAGAACACTTCTTCCGAAATATAACGACGTAACTCCGTGGCATTCCACAAAATACCTGAATCGTGCATCTGGCGAACCACCTCAGTGAGTTGCGCTTCATACACCTCCAAACCATAACCTTTCAACACATCCGGAGAAAGCGCCGGACTTTGTTCTTCGCCCACCGGAGGAAGCTGTGCCGTATCGCCAATCAGCATCAACCGGCACCCTGTACCGGCATATACATATTGGATAAGGTCGTCCAAAAGACGTCCCGTTCCGAAAGCTGCCCCCGACAAACCATCATTAGCTATCATCGACGCCTCATCGACAATGAACAAAGTTTGCTGATGCAGATTGTCATCCAAAGAGAAGTTGTCCATGTCATTAGAATAGTTGCGCTGACGGTAAATCTTCTTATGAATCGTGAAAGCAGAATGTTTAGCATAATGTGAAAATACTTTTGCGGCTCTACCGGTGGGAGCCAGCAAAACACACTTCTGTTGCAACTGATCCAAAGTCTTGACCAATGCCCCGATGAGAGACGTCTTTCCGGTTCCGGCATACCCTTTTAAAAGAAAAACCGAATCCTGTTGGCGGGAAAAAAGAAAATCTGCTAAAGATTTAACAGCTTTTTCTTGTTCTAAAGTTGGTTTATATAGAAAATTTCCCTTAATTTGCTGCACTAAATAACTATTAATCATAATTGCGTAATAAAAAGTTCCTTGAACTGTGCGTTATTAGATTTATTTGTTTTATTTTTGCGATGCGAATATAAACTAAAAAAAACACATATTTATCATGAAAACAGTTATTAATATTGTATTGGCTGCCTGCGTTATCGGTTTAATCTATGTATGCTATGGTAGCATCGTGGGACCGATCAACTTTGACAACACTAAAAAAGCTAGAGAAAAACAAGTTATTGCCCGCTTGATCGACATCCGTAAAGCACAGTTGGAATACCGTAATTTACATGCAGGCGCATATACTGCCAGCTTTGATACTTTGATTGATTTTGTTAAAACAGCAAAACTTCCATTCGTAAAGAAAGAAGGAGTTTTATCTGATGCTCAATTGGAAGCCGGTATGACTGAAAAGAAAGCTATGGCTATTATCAACAAAGCAAAGAAAACAGGTAACTGGAAAGAAGTAGAAAAAGAAGGTTTGATGAACTTCAAACGTGATACGATGTGGGTGGCTGTAACCGACACTATTTATGGTGCAGGCTTCAACGCAGACTCTATGAGATATGTACCTTTCGGAAACGGTGCACAATTTGAAATGGCTATCCGCAACGATACTACCAAATCAGGTGCTCCTTTGCACTTATTCCAGGCACAAACTCCATATGAAACATATCTAAGCGGTTTGAATGCACAGGAATTGGCTAACTTGAAAGACCTTCAGAGCAAACTTGGCAAATACTGCGGTTTGAGAGTTGGTGATATCGAACAGCCTAACAACAACGCAGGTAACTGGGAATAAGAATGACTGAACGTATCGATTTTACCAAATCGGAACAATATACATTATCCATCCGCCTCAGTGCGGATGGATTTTCTTTTTCTATCTACAATCCGTTGGGAGAGAACAGCTTCTGTTTCGACTCTTATACGGTCAATGCTTCCTGTTCCATGACTGCCAATATCAAAGAGATGCTAACAAGTACAGAAGCATTAAAGTATCCTTATAAACGGATAAACATTTTGGTAGACTCTCCCCGATTCACTCCTGTTCCTTTTGATTTATTCGAAGACGAACAGATAGATACATTATTTTATCATAATTTTCCAAAGGTTAATAATGAGATTGTGCTATGCAATGTATTGGGCAAAAGCAATGTAGTGATTCTGTTTGCCATGGACAAACATGCCCATCAATTGTTGACAGAACACTTCCCCACCGCACGTTTCTTCTCAACGGTCAGTCCGCTGACAGAATACTTTGCGCAAAAAAGCAGATTGGGCAATAGTAAAAAGCTCTACGCTCACGTCCGCAAACATTTGGTAGAAGTATACTGCTATGACAAAGGCAAACTATTATTAATAAACTCATTTCCTTGCAAACAAACAGCCGACTGTATATATTACCTATTATACATATGGCAACAATTGGGCTACAATCAAGAAAAAGATGAATTGCAACTGACCGGAAAATTTAAAGACAAAGAAGGATTGTTGACCGGACTGCGCAAGTATCTGCGCCAAGTATTTATCATTAATCCGAAAGCTGAGTTCAACCGTTCTGAGATAAGCAAAATTGAAGATATACCTTTTGATATGCAAACTCTAATTTTATGCGAGTAATTAGTGGAATATACAAACGACGCCGATTTGACGTGCCCAACAGTTTCAAAGCACGCCCTACAACAGACTTCGCAAAAGAGAATCTGTTTAACGTACTAAGTAATAACTATTTCGACTTTGAAGATGGAGTAACTGCACTTGATCTTTTCGCCGGGACAGGAAGTATCAGCATCGAGTTAGTCTCTCGCGGTTGCGACAAAGTAATCTCGGTAGAAAAAGACCCTCAACACCTGTCTTTCATTTCTCAAGTCATGCGTGAAGTAAAAACCGATAAGTGTTTTCCTGTCCGTGCAGATGCCTTTAAGTTCATAGAGAAATGCAGTGAACAATTTGACTTCATCTTTGCCGATCCCCCCTATGCATTAAAAGACTTGCAAAGTATTCCCAGCCATATTTTCGAAAACGGTCTGCTAAAGGAAAACGGCTTGTTGGTATTGGAACACGGAAAAGATCAAAACTTTGAGGATGATCCTCATTTCATTGAACGCCGCATATACGGCAGCGTCAATTTCTCCTTTTTTAGAGCAACGGTGCCAGAAGCCGAATAGTAGATTCTTGTACCTTTTGATACCACGGACGCTTTATCCATTGTTTTCTCTGCAATAGGAAGGCGTCCTTTTGGTCTTTCAAGAAAATCTCTTTCAGAATTAGTGCAGAGATACGATCATACATAAAAGCATTGACCTCAAAGTTATGTTCAAAGCTTCGGAAGTCCATATTGGTAGAGCCAACTGTAGAAAGAGTATCGTCACTCACTATCAATTTGGAATGAAGAAAACCCTTCTGATAGAGATATATCTTCACACCGGCACGCATCATATCGTCCAAATAAGAAAGAGAAGCCAAATGAGTCAAGCGCGTATCAGCACGCTCCGGTATCATGATGCGAATGTCCACACCGGCAAGGGCAGCCGTTTTCAGAGCCATCAATATAGGTTCGGTAGGCAGCAGATAAGGAGTCTGGATATAAAAATATTTGCGTGAACTGCTGATGGCTATCAACAGTCCCTGCATAATGTCCCGCCACTCCCCTACCGGATCGGAAGTCACAATCTGCATCAAAGCATTGCCATAACTATCCATCTCGGGAAAATAGCGGGAAGAAGTAATCAGAGTACGATCCACCACATACCAGTCTGTCAAAAAAGCCGTTTGCAACCCATACACAGCTTTCCCCTCTATCTTAATATGTGTATCACGCCAAATCCCCCATTGAAAACCCTTCATGTAACGCAAAGCAATGTTCATTCCTCCCGTAAAGGCAACTTTCCCGTCAATCACCACTATCTTACGGTGATTACGATAATTCACCTTGCTCGTAAAAACAGGGAAGCGAACCTTCAGAAAACCACGTGCCTCAATACCGGCACCTCTCATCTCATCATAAAAGAGATGAGGAACTTTCCAGCAGCCTACATCATCATACAACAGACGGATTTCAACTCCTTCACGAGCCTTATCAATCAATAAATCACGCAACAACCTGCCCACAGGGTCATCTTCGAATATATAGAACTCTAAATGAATATGATGCTTCGCCTTACTGATTGCTTTCATCAATGATTGCAGCATAGACAACCCGTCTGTATAGACCTCCGTTTTGTTACCTTCAAAGGGCAAGGCATTATTCACATTTCTGAAGAAGTGCATCAATTGGTGCTGATCTTCAGGACATTTAAAAGCTTTCTGAGCCTGATATTCTGCCATCGGACGCTTAATCAGACGGGTAAACCCTTTACGGCCAATCAGCTTTTCCTTACGTGTGCTCCGACCAAAAAAGAAATAGAAGATAAGTCCGACAATCGGAAGGAAAAAAAGCACAAGTACCCACGCCATTGTTTTAACCGGATTACGATTATCAAGCACCACTATCATAATAGTGCCAATAATAATCAAGAAGTAAAGCAGGTTAAAAGCAACAGTAAATATTTCATTAAATATGCTCCATTCTATCATAACTCTAATTTACACGTCAGCAAACATATAAAAAAAATCCCAACCTATAACAATATAGATTGGGAAAAGATTCTTCCATGCTTATTTTAGAATGGGCGTCCTCTATGTCCGCCGGGACCAAATCCCGGACCTCCGAAGCCTCGTCTGCTGTTCATCATTTTATCGCGTGCCCCCTTACTTCCAAAGATATTCAAACGATAAATAAAATGAAGCATACAGTAGCTATTGATACTATTGTATTCTGTAACCGAACGCATATCGGCAGACAATGAACGGCTGATATTGCTCTGTTGTTTCAAAATGTCATACATTTCAAAACTAATAGTTGCAGCCCCTTTAAGCAAGTTTTGTGCTATCTGAGCGTTCCATATCAACTCATTATTATTATAACTGGCATCATTATATCCTCTTCTTGACTGATTAGTGATATTGGTGGACAAAGTCATTTGCCAGGGAAGAGTGACATTAGTACTTGCTCCATAAGAAAATGTATAAGGGTTCTGATTGTTTTCCGGGCGTAATTTGCTGCGCTCTGCCGTATATTCGATAGAACCGTTCAAAGAAAATTCAAACCAGTCGTTACGATACGAACCGTTCAGATTCTCTGCCAGAGTTAAACCGGTAGTCGTGTTCTTGTCATCCATCTTTGTATCCTTATTATAAAGATAAGCCACCTGATTCTGGTAATTGGCACGTGCAAAAGAGTTGATAGTGAATTTCTTGTTCTTCAGCGCGGTATTGAAGCCGAACATACCGAAAGCATTCCAGTTACCATTAATGTTCTGCGGAGTAACAATGGTCCGACCGGTTTCCATATCATACTGCGTACTGTTACTGATACTGTTCTGCGTAGCGGTAAACATCAAGTGTGCCACCATTCCACGTTGTCTTTCAGCATTATATGTATTATAAAATGCGCGCATGGTATGTGCAAACGAAGGTTTCAAGCCGGGGTTACCGACACGGATATTCAGCGGATTTGAGTTATCAACAATCGGCAACAAGTTTTCCATACTCGGCTGACTGCTGCGTCCGCGATAAGTGATACGCAACTGACTCACTTTAGAGAAACGATAGCGGAAGTCCAGATTCGGAGCAAAATTAAAGACCGTACGAGTGGTATCTACCATATACGCTCCTTTTTTATAAGAAAGTTTGGTATTCTGCGGCTGCAAAGACATTCCCACACTCATCTGATACTTTTCGCGGATGAAACGCAAACCCAAAGAAACATCATGGTTAAAGTATTTATACTCGGCATCCTTGCTTAAACTATCCACATACGCAGCTTCATACCCTTCGGGCAGTCCGTCACCGATTTCCCAAGGAAAACCTTGCAAATCATAAGTAGACTTATCGCTCGTAGTATTTTTGTATTGAAACCGATAACTGAACTGCAGAAAAGTAGCCCGAGCAATCGGTTCGCTATACGTCAACTGTGCCGTATAGTTGTAATTCTTGGTCGGCATCGTTATATATTGATTACGATATTGGATAGAGTCTCCTCCCAAATAATTATGTATTTGATAATAACGAGTCTCCGACTGGGTATATTGATCATTGTCGTTATCGCCATAACCAAACGACCCCCGGAAAGTGATGTTACGTCCTTTATTGTTCAGCTTGCGGTTCACCTGTAAAGTCGCATTGGCAGACAGACTCTTAGTATCCGACAAGCCATGTTCATTGGTCGCATTGACGCGAATGTCGCGTAACGGATCACTGCCATCCATATCATTAAAATTAAGATAATCGTTTGGATTGGCAATATAATTATAAGGGTCATCATTGAAAGTACCTGATTCTTTCATTGTAGCCCCATCGGTCTTATTATAAGAGACGTTAGGACGAAAGATGATATTCGTCATTGAATCGGGTTTCCATTCCATACGGAAATCCGCATTAAAATCACTTACTTTGTTACGATTGTTTGAATTCGTGTTTGAATAAGAATTGCCGCTCTGCAAGAAACGTTGAGAATAACCGCTGCTGATGATATCTGCATCACGATAGTTATAGCGCATACTACCCCCCAATTCCAATTTGGACGTTTCCGTAGCAAAGTTTGCGCCCAACATTTTTGTGGCATTCAGCCCGTTATTACGTCTCCAGCGAGGACCGCCGCCTCCACCCGAAAATCCTTGGTCGTTCACATTATTGGCAGAACCGATAATAGAAAATTGAGTTTTATCATAAAAACGGTTTATCATAGCACGTCCCATATAGCGGTCTTCGGTACCTCCTGCCAAATCGACATTTCCAAACCAACCCTGGTTCATTCCCTTCTTGACAGTCAAGTCCAGTACCGTTTCCTCTTCACCATCATCAATACCGGTAATACGTGCCAAATCAGATTTCTTATCATATGTCTTCAATTTATCAACCATATCGACAGGCAAGTTCTTCAATCCGGTCTTCACATCACCGCCAAAGAACTCCTTACCATCCACCATGATTTTCTTCACCTCCTTACCATTGATTTTGATATTTCCATCTTCATCAACCTCAGCTCCGGGCAGTTTCTTCACCAATTCTTCCAGCATAGCTCCTTCGGGAGTTCGATATGCGGATGCATTATACCCGATTGTATCTTCCGAAATGGTAACTTGAGGAGCCTCAGCCACCACAATCGCCTCACCCAACATAATATCATCTGTGGGCAAAGTCACCGTGCCTACATTAACAGAAGGCTTGCCGGCAGTCAATTGCAACGGCTTCTCCTGAGTCAGATAACCGACAAAGGAAATCTTCAAAACATATTTTCCGGGGCGAGCCGCCACAGAGAAGACACCATTATTATTGGTAACATTTCCTACTGCCATTGTACTATCCGGCAAAGAAAGTAACTGTACGGTAGCCTGTGCTATCGGACTCTTGTCATCTCCATCAACTACAGTTCCGCTTACCGTGACCCGTTTGCTGCCCTGGGCCCAAGAGAGAGTTGTACCGGTACACACCAGTAGCAACAAAAGTATCAATTTCTTCATCTTTCTATTTTCCTAATGAGATTTAATGCCTAATGTCCTTTGGACACTTCCACACTCAAAAGGTTTAACGGAAAAGAAGATTATTTTTTAAAAAGCTTGTCTACCTTACTCTTTTGAATGCCAAACTCCAGACAAAGTACATTGAAAGCCATATAAACAATAGCAATAGAATTATCGGCTTCTTCAAGGTTTCCATCATAGACTCCCCTGACAAGCATCACTATATAATAAATGCCTAAAAGATAAATGGCATAACAAATGGCCTTAACACGGATTTTAGCTGTTTCCTCATTCTCGTTTTTCACCTTTGCCAGAAATATCATGAAAAGAGAAAACCAGATAAGTAACTTCACAGAAGCTTTGGTAAACAACAAGTTACTGTCGTTTATCATTCCAAACATAAACATCATCAATGGCAGGAACACACACAGGATTAAAAGAGTATATCCCATGGTTCTGCAATAAGTGGGTAGAATTCCTTTCATTATTTTAGCATTTAACGTACAAAAGTAATTATTTGCAAGCAAACTACGCCTATCTTTTTGCTTTTTTACCTAAATTTGCAGGCAAATATAAAAGTTATGAGTAAACAAAAGGTTATTATCTGCCACAGTATAAACGAGAATTTAGCTGATGCCATCAGCCAATGCACGTATGACAAATTATTCATTCTGGTTGACGAGCATACCCGCAAACTCTGCATACCGCTCATTCAAGAAGCCGGCTTCATGAAAGATGCGCAACTGATTTGCATCGGCGCAGAAGATGTCCATAAGAACCTCGACACCTTGGCCTATGTGTGGAAACAATTAGGCGACCGAGGAGCTACACGCCATTCACTGCTTGTCAACCTAGGCGGAGGAATGGTGACTGATTTGGGTGGTTTTGCAGCCTCAACATTCAAGCGCGGCATTAAATATATCAATGTCCCCACCACTTTACTTGCCATGGTAGATGCCTCCGTGGGAGGAAAAACCGGCATTAATTTCAATGGGTTAAAAAATGAAATCGGCGTCTTCTCTCCGGCTGAATCTGTACTGATAGACAGTGAATTCTTAAAGTCATTGGATTTACACAATCTGCTTTCCGGTTATGCAGAAATGTTGAAACACGGACTTATCAGCACCCCGGAACATTGGGCTGAATTATTGAATTTCGACTTCAACAAAACAGATTATAAAGCATTGCAAAAACTGGTTGCCAAATCCGTTCAAATCAAAGAGAAGATTGTCGAATGCGATCCATATGAAACCGGAATACGCAAGGCTTTGAATTTGGGACATACAGTGGGGCATGCTTTTGAAAGTTTTGCTTTGGAAATCAATCATCCGGTATTACACGGCTATGCTGTTGCCTGGGGAATGGTCTGCGAACTATATTTCTCGCACGTCAAGACAGGTTTTCCCAAAGACAAGTTGCGCCAGACCCTCCAATTCATCAAAGAGCATTATGGCAAACTGGACTTCGACTGCAAACATTATGACCGACTTTATGAGTTCATGACACATGACAAGAAGAATATTGCCGACAGAATCAACTTTACTTTATTGTCCGACGTGGGCGGCATTCAAATCAACCAGTCGGCCACAAAGGAAGAAATCATGGATATGCTAGATTTTTACCGTGAATCCATGTAATCAAGTATGATTTAAAGCTAAACAATAACTAACTGATACATAGGATCCAATAAAACAAAATGCTTTTTATTCTAAAAAAAAGTGCCGAAAGATTTGCTATTTTAAAAGAAAGCCGTGCCTTTGCACTCGCAATTCGGGGTGTAGCTCAGCCCGGTTAGAGTACGCGTCTGGGGGTCCCAAAAGATTTATTCTAAAGCATTCAAGATAAAACAATGATATAGAAAGAGTTAAACAAAAAAGTTTAGCTCTTTTTTTTATCTACAACTATCCTAAAACTTTCATTACAATTAAATGCAAATAGATGCAAACCAACCATCAATATATTCATTTTTTAAGACTTATTGTTATTGTCTAAAGATAGACCATAGTCATATTTTAGACAACAAATTTCGACAACATTTATTCAATGTATCAGTAATGTCACCTCTTTCATTATTCATTCATTATTTTTTTAAACAACTTATCTCTTAATTTAGCCTTCTAATATCTTTTCTATCCCAATAAGTGAGTCTGCCTTTGCTTTCTTTATCATTTCGTCCATAAATTGTTGTTCATTTAATGAACAAGAAGTATCTTTAGGCTGTGAAAGAGCGCTGGAGCTTATTAAGGGATTGTGCCTTGCCGAGTCCATATTATTAGAACTATTAGGTCCATCAAATATAGTCGAGCTCTTTCTTATCTTATCTTCAATTTTAACAGCTTTGTTATAAGATGTTAATATAAATCTTTTATCATTGAAATTATCGTTTTCATCATAAAAACAAGTACAGACCATTCCAATACCAATATCATTCTCTTATAAACATTTCCTATCTATCCCTTAAACGCCATATCATCTTTCATAAGATAGAAATCTCTATATAACAAAAAAATGCTACTTGATAAGACGTCAAATAGCATTTATACTTTTCACAATATACCAAATTCATTCCTTGTTTTCATCCGTTTCCGAATTTAAGCTGTTTAAAATTAGTCTTACAGACTCTGTTTTTAACTTCTCTACTTCTTCTTTAGAAGGTTCGCTAACAACTATTGAGATTGATTCTCCATCTTCTTCCCATCTAGGGTGTATAAACCATTCGCGCCTAGCATCTATAAATTCCTTAACAATTCTTCGCAAATCATCATCCAATAAAGAAAGAACCTTGCTGCGTATTCCATAGGGAATTCTATATCTATAAAAAGCTTCTGCAATCCCTCCTGTTATACAAGCCAGTGTATCACTGTCACCACCCAATGAAACAGCCAACCTTATGGCATCCTCAAAACTCCGACTCTCTAAAAAAGCAATAAGGGCTTCGGGAACTGTACCTTGACAACTTTCATCAAATTTATAATCACAACGAATATCATCGCAACAGCGATTCAAATCATAGCCAAAATTATCTGTGATAAAACTGCGGATATATTCTTTTGATTTACCTTTTCTTGCCAAATAAATAGCCGATGCCGTAGCCTGAGCTCCCTTGATTCCTTCAGGGTGATTATGGGTAACCACAGCTGTCTCTTCCGCCACGTTTATTGTTTCTTCCAAAGAATCAAAATACCATCCCACAGGACTAACACGCATTACCGAGCCATTTCCCCAACTATTATAAGGCTTAGGATTCTTTTCATGCAGCCATTTGTTGAAACGAGCACCATAGCCACCCATAGGAAAAGGATATTTGGAACCATAATACTGCATCACTCTCACCAAATCACCTCCATGAAGCAACCAATCAGCCACAGCAATGGTCATTATCGAATCATCTGTATAAGAAGATTCGATGCAGAACAACGGAAACTCTTTCATCTTTATATTATTAAACTCATATACAGAGCCTATAATATCACCTGCAAGCGCGCCTATCATATTAATAAAAAATCAATTCATTAAACAAGAAACATAATATCACACAAGACAAATATACAAGAATACTGTATATAGAACAGCTAAATTTACCCTCCACCATTTCCCACTTTCCATCCTTCCATTTCCTAAAATCCATTCTCTCTGCCAAAACCGTATAGCCACTTTAGGCATACACCCCTTTTATTTGCCATACGACATGAACAAGAACTACACAACTTCTACATTCGGAATTATTTCTCATCACTTTTTTCTGTAGAAAGTTCATCATTTCCCACAAAATTACCCAAAATATCCCATTTATCCTTATAATCTGCAATATCTTTCTTGAATATATCAATAGGACCACCATTAAATTCCTTTCTTCTCTCAACAACAATATCACTAGGAACAATATAAAACTCAGGAAAAACAGACAAATCACTAAACTTATTATTATAAATTACAAAAACATAATAATGATTGTCCTTACCCACTGCATTCCCTACAGGAATAGAATCCCATTTACGTACAGACTTCACATCAACAGAAATCCAACTTCCGTCATCCTTGGTAATCCTTATGTCAATACTCTTTTCATTGCCCAAAGTCAAATACGCTTTTGCACCCAAACGATACAACATGGACAAAACCAAATGCTCACTTGCAATACCGGTCCAATGACCATCTTTCTTTTTTCCCATAATCAATATATTTGTATATTATTTTTTTATTAGAACAAACGATAAACGCGCTGTTTATCGCAAGTCCATTATATTAATACACAAATATATTTAATTATTTATTCCCGCCAAAACATTTATTACATAATTTTTATAAGTAAAAAAAAGCCTGAACTGAACTTTTCCTCCAGAGAACATTAATAGAAGTTCTCACGAACATTGACTCAAACTGTTCAAAAAGCTGTTTAATCACGTTTTATTCCATTTACCACAAAAAAGTGATTATTTCCCATCGTGATTCTGTTTAATCGTTTAAACTGCATTTAAACCTTTAAAGAACGATCAGCCATTCTATTCAATAACTCCCAACGATATGGAGAAACGTTTTCCACAGACTTTTTCATTTCCTCATAAAAAACACTCACCTTATTAGTCAATTCATCTATAATAGAAATAAAGTTTTCCTTATCCAGTAGTAATTTCTCTGCTTCTTTCATAACCTCCTTTATATCATATTTATTTTTACTATTGATTTTTCCTTGTGCAAATTCCCTATCCAAAACTTCATATAGATTAAATTGACCCATTACTAAAGCAACACAAGAACGCTGAAACTCTTTCTTGCCACCAAACCTGAGTAAATCAACTTCCGATACAAATCCTTTCTGTATAATCATGTAGCCATCATACCATTTTTGCAATACTCGCAAATAGAAAACAGGACTATACAAGTCAGCCCCTCTTACTACACCGCCAAAAATCGATGTAACTTTTTTGAAACGAAACTCATATCGCAGCACGTTTATTTTTTTTAAACATTCTAAATTCTCAACCTCCCTATTCTTTTTCATCTCCGTCTTTTTATCATAAAAGCAAAGCTGCGAATCATACTTGTCAAAATACAAAGTTTCTTGTTTTATATTAGAACGAAAATAACCATCGCTATGAAGCAGATAATCCCAATATACCCAAGGAACATTAACCATAGAAAAACAGATACCAATATCAATCCTATTGATTACAGCCTGTCGCATAGGAACATTCAACTCATTACTCAATTTATTTATCGATTTTCTGACATCCCATACAGACAAACACTCTGCATAATTATAACCCTTGAAATATTTAAGCAAACTACCTTGCACTATCAAAGTAGTATTTCGCACTTCAATCTTCATATTCTTCAAAAAACCTACCACTCTATTTGAAGAAGTAGACTTTATCGATATCCTACACGGAATCTCTTCTAAAAAGCAAATTTTATTGTCCAACTCACTTTCTTTTATTACAAATTTTATTGTGTCATACATAAAAGCATATTCTTTTATTATTATAATAATAATATTATTTCACTTATTATAAACACAATCCTGAGATTCCAAAAACTCATCAACAGTCCCTATACGGTGACGCAACATCCAATTTACAATCTCAGAACGTCTAAAACGCAGGAAGGACCTTTTGCTCAAAGTGGATTTATAAAAAGGGATTTCGTGATTGGAAGTCTTTTTATAAATCGTGCTGCGGGAAAGACCTGTTATTTTACAGACCTCGTCTATACCAATAATATCAGACACTATCATGGCGCTTTCCGAAACACATGAATTTGTTTTCACGCCTTTGCCCTTACTTGACTCTGCTGTAGGCACAGCTTTTTTTCTTATTCTTTCCATAATTTTTTTTTTAAAATTATGATGCAAAGAAAAGGCGCTACAATTAATTTTTCAAATTCACTTTGCGACACAAAGCAAAAACAAAATCGACATATATATCTGAATATCATATACATATATCGATTTAAAAAAGCGCATTTAATTCAAGGAAGTTATTCCAAAGACAGTATACGAGCTATTTTCCTCCGATAATCATCATAAGCCGTGGCTCTATGATGGCTAGCTATTTTCAAATCACCACCATCTTTATCAGCAAAAAACAAGTTAACCAATGAAGCAGAAAATTGCTTAGTCAACTCTTCGACAGCAACTCTCAATAGAGCCTTTGCACCTGTTCTAGAGGTATTCACTTTTATTTTATGCGTTACATCAGAAGCTTCAGATTTAAATATCTTAAAAAAATTACTGAATTCATCCCTGTTACAAAACAGAGATTCAGAACAAAGATATTCATAAACAAGTTTCAATTGTTCCTCCGAATAACAGGAATACATGGGAGAATTGCCGGTTCGTTTAAGACAATCCTTTAATAAACATGAGTAATTATGAAGATTTATATTTTCCAAATATAACAAATCAATCAATAGATGCACGGCATAATTCCAATCCTGCTGAATACGTATTCCAATTCCACTCTCCTTTTCATATCCCAGCGAATTTATCTTATTACGGATATCGTCTAAAGTGACAGACAACTTGTTCAAGGCATAATAGCCTCTCCTAAAAGCCTCTATATTATCACCCTCATTGATTATGCCGTATTTTTCATATTGATTTTCAATAAGTTCATTTATCCGAAAATATTCTTTTTCAAGCAAAGACTTATCATAGCCGACAACATTACGGATGTGCTTCTCCAATTCGGCAGCATCAATAATATCTTTAGTCATCATCAATTTCGCGATAAAATTTTCATGATTTTTCTTTCTCATAATTTTAATTCTTTATTATTATATAATGATTTCAATGTAACTTTCTCTATTTCAGCATCTCCAAAACTATCCAAATAAGTGTTTGTCGTGCTCAAGTCCTTATGACCCATCACCTGACCAATCATTTCACGGGGAACGCCACTGCTCTGTAAAGTCATTGCCATAGAGTGCCTGCTGACGTAACTTGTTAATTTCTCCTGAAAACACAATTCTTCTCCTATTTCTCTCAGTCTTTCATTATATCTGCCCAATCTGCTGCGAAGATGATTGTACAACTTCTCACCGACATAATCCTTGGAAACAAAAGGCAACAAATAATCACTTATCAGCAGGGTATTATCTCGAAACCACTGAAGCAGCAGGCACAATTCATTTGTCAAAGGGATTCTGATGAATCTCGCATTTTTACTATGCTCCGTCTTATGACGCTTATAGACAAGGTATTTTCCTCCTCCTTCCGATTTTATATTATCACGCTTCAAATATGCCATATCAATGAAACTCATTCCATAACAAAAATAGGAAAACAGAAAAAGCCGCCTTGCCACTTCTCTAGGCTTATTCGCAAACACAGTATTCATCAGCTTGTCCAAGTACTCCTGTGGAAGATACCTTTTACGGGTTTCTTCCTCCAAAGCAGAGATACAGAAACCGTCTTTCCCGAAAGGATAAGAATTACCTGAATATTCCTTTGCTTTGATGGCACGGTTCAATATAGCCCTCAAGGTTTTCATATCATGTTTACGGGTATTACCGCACCACCCTCTCTTCTCCATGAATTGATTATAGGAATTCACATACTTTATATCTATCTCCTGAAAACAGAGCACATGAAGTCTCTTATCAAACAGCTTCAGATTATAAAGGAACCTCTCCCACACTTGTGCATTACCTATATGTCCTGTGGCTTTCATTTCCTCTATGCAGAGAACTGCAAAATCAAGAAACTTACCCTGCTTGCTCTTGTATAAAAAAGCATCAGGAAGTTACGAAAAGAGTGTAATTTATTGGAAATGAGCGTAGGTTAATTGCTCTTGATAGTAATAGGTTACGATTTAGTTAGTTATCTACTGCATTATCCTTCTGCGCGTTGCGTAACCTTCAAAGAACTCTTCGTATGCAAAAGTAGCTATTTAATTCGAGATTTTGATATAAACTCCCGTTTTTTATCCCCTCATTCATAAGAATTTTCCGTAAAAGCGGTATTGTCCGTCGGCACACCATTGCCCAAAACGAGTTTGGAACAAACGTGTGCCGACTACCGCATAGCTGGAGAAAAGGGCATTGCCTCACGCCTAAACGATGTTTAGACAGATGAAGCAATGCCCCTTTCTTTTGCGCCTATGCCAAGAGGTGCTTTTACGGGTTTTCAAATGATTTTTCTTTTTTCGCTGTCTCTTTTGCCGGAAGCGGAAAGTGAATGCAGAGTGTGTCAGCCTGCCCCATGAATGAAACAGGCGCCCACACACAGCCGGACAAACCGGGAAGAATGATTGTTGCCACCCGGCTGAACAAGTTCCGTCGGATCGGAAACAATCATACTTCCTTTGTTGTGGTTTGCCCTTTTCACGCTTCCGGTGATGTCTTTTTCCTTTTGGTGATTCTTTTTTTTACGGATTTTCCCCTGAAGTTTTTTTCTACACAATCTGCCTCTGTTTTCGTTTACCTCCATTTTGCGCCTTTCAGTAAGCCGCATCAGTCAGTCATTTTCGTTCTGGGCGCAAAGGTAATTCCGGGATTGGACGGGAAAGCAAGGTCAAGCCTCCTGTTTTCGGTAAAAATCTCCAGCCCTGCGGGTAGTATTTTGACCGAAAAACCTTGCATTCCCTAATCCCTACCTTTTCAAGCACCCGAAACGAAAACGACCGATGCGACAGAAAGACGCATAAAAAAAATGTC